>Ga0209281_1000052_pt1 | contig 314741 bp, 292 predicted proteins | sample MedtruBG_FD_187514 | JGI IMG/M metagenome (GOLD analysis project Ga0209281, IMG submission 187514) | Root nodule microbial communities of legume samples collected from California, USA - Medicago truncatula BG (SPAdes) (version 2) | ecosystem: Host-associated > Plants > Roots > Nodule | place... | reverse complement strand
AACAAAAAGACTGGCATATGCCAATCTTTTTGTAAGCGAAGATGCAACCTCTTGGCATATATATTTTTTTTAAGAATTATAACTCAATTGTAAATCGAAAGGGTTGCAGTTCGATTTACAATTGAAGACAATAAAAAGAGCAGTTCTGATTTATGCAGAACTGCTCTCTATAAATTTAGATTTATTTGAGATACTAAACTATATATCAATTACTTTACAATATATTAAGATTCCGTCCTAATGGAATTTATAGAATCTACCAAATAATATTAATTTTGATTTAGTTCTTTCAATTTCAAGATTAAATTTATTCAACTTACTGACTAGTAACCTACAGAATTGTTTAGCTTCGCTTTCGTATTGAAATGAACATACAAAATCATCAACATATCTCGTTATTTCAGCTTGTCCTCTAAAATTTCTTTTAATCACTTTTTGAAACCACAAATCTAAGGAATAATGCAAATATATGTTAGCTAATGTAGAAAATACTATCGCCCGTTGAGGCGTTCCAATTTATGTTGTTATTAGAACACCATTATCCATTAATCCAGCTTCAAGAAACTTTTAAACAAGTCTTATTATATTTACATCTCCAATTCTTACTTGTACGAATTTAATCATCCAATCATGATTTATGTTATTGAAAAATCCCTTAATATCAGCATCAACCACATAATTTATTCTTCCATTTTCAATTACCTTGTTTAGTTCTTTTATAGCATTATGACAATTTCTTTTAGGTCTAAATCTGTAAATTTTCATGTCCTGCTGTAACCTCTCTCGATTTATGTAGAAAACTTATGATATTTTAAAGGCTGTTAACAATCCAAAGTAATAGTTACATACATATCCACCCCAGCTACACAAATGAATAACCAAGAAATAAATTGTAATAGAAAACAGCCTCAAGCACCTTGTATTGTGTTTTAAGCTGTTTTCTACTATTCAGCATCTATAATAAACTTTATCATATTTGTGTTTATGATAAAATTTACTACTTCTCTATATGCTAGAAAAAATCTTCTTTTATCTTCAGTTCTGTAAATAAAACATTATAACCACTGCCAATAGGGCTGCAACAGTATACTCCACATTTAACACTTTTATTTGAACTATGCAAATGACAAACTCTTAGTTGTCTCCAACCTTTATTTAGAATATTAACCTCTATTTTATAGTCTTTTCCTTGTCTGCTAATTCTAAATTCAGCTTCGTCAACTTGTTTATTTAATTCTTGGGTAGACCAATCTGAATATCCAAAATTAGTTACGACAGCTCCTAGCTTTGGTGGATTATCTAGTTCATATTCTATAGAAGTTTTCAACCAATCATCTTCATCTATTCTTACTGCTAGTCCACATTGATCAAATTGATTAACTGGATTAAACTTAACCTTTGTTGTCATAGTAAAGTCCTTTTCGGTTTCCATATACAACATATGAGCATTATCATTTCTAAAACCGTAATGAGTCCTTTGCCAGAAATCAGTTAACTTATCAGGCCTTACGTAAATCCCGCTTTCTCCTACTTTCCACACTTTAGGTTCATATAACCATTTCATCTTATCTACTGACGAACTATCATTCATTAAATCAATAAAAACCTCTGAATCTTTTTCTAATATCCTATCGTTTTTTATTATTATATCGGCCTTTGCCTTAGGATTATCTATTGAAAAATGCTGTCTTTGAAGCCACATGAAATAATCTGCATAAAGATCTTTTTTATCTTCACTACTTCTTTCTATTGACGATGTAAAAGTACAATCTAACCATACTCTTATGTCAAAATTAATATTTACAGTATTCTTAAATATTAATATTCCCTCAACAATAACTATATCATTACTTTTATATGCATTTTCAATTTCATTTTTTATTGAAGGAAAATCATAAGCATTTTCATAATAATACTTAGATGGATTAATATTGCTAAGAGACTCTCCTAGTACTTCTTGATTTTCCTCCAGAGAAATTGTATAAACCCCATATTGGCCTTGATATTTTTCTATCAGTTTGTTAGCAAGAGTAGTCTTACCACTTAAATTTATACCGCTAATACCAATTAGAACCTTTGAATTTTCTTTTATTTTATTATTTATTAAAGAATATAATTTTTCCACAATTCACACCTCACTCTCTCAGTAATATGCCTTACTGCTGAATATAATTTAAATGTAACTTTATAATGAATAATTAATTTCATTAACTTTAATACACGTATTAGTTTTTTCAGAGCTTATGAGCATTATCACAATATATGCTATCAAAAAATATGGATAAATTACAATACTAGTTTTTGAAGCTGTAAAACCCAATAGCGGAGGCATAAATGTAGTTCCAATATAGGCAAACGCTATCTGCAAGCCCATAATAGCCTGAGATGCAGATTTTCCAAAGCGTCTTGGGGTTTCATGCATCATTGATGGATAAATAGGCGCATAACCGAAGCCAATTAAAATCAATGCTGCTATTGAAAAATAAATAGGTAATGGTAATATCAACAAAATTGCTCCTACAAGGCAAAGAATTTGTCCAGATCTTATTAAAAACAAATTGCTAAATTTCATTGTTAAAAAACCTGACAGAAATCTTCCTAAAGTAATTCCTGCATAAAATAAAGAAATCGCTCCTGCTGCCTGAGCAGCATCTACGCCTCTATAATTAACCAAGTAACTGCTCCCCCAGAGACCAGTACTAGCTTCAACTCCACAATAACAAAGAAATGTCAGTAGCGAAAACTTTACACCTGGTAATTTTAACACAGAAGTATTGCTATACTCCTCTTTCTCTTCCTTTTCTTCTTGTGTTTCACTAGATATATTGCTTCCTCCAACCTTCTTCCATAATGGAAGCGTAAAAAGTAGAATAAATACTAAAGAAAACTGCAGCATAGCAATTGTAAAGTATCCCTTTCGCCAACCGTAATCATTAGCAATGAAAAGGGACATAATTATAGGTCCTGTAGTAGCACCAATTCCCCAGAAGCAATGAAGCCAACTCATATGCTTTGCCTTACAATGCAAAGCTACAAAATTGTTAAGCGCCGCATCTACTGACCCAGCTCCAAGTCCAAGAGGGATAGCTATAGCACATATCCACAGCATTGATGGGCATATTGAAAAGCCCATCAATGCTATAGCTGTCATTCCAACACTAACAAGTGTAATTTTACCTGTATCAAAACGTCTAATAATTTTTCCGCTAAATAAACTAGATATTATAGTTGCAGCAGAAACAATCATTGAAATAATTCCTGCCGCTGAAAGTGAAACTGACAAATCATTATGCATAAGTGGCCATGCAGACCCAAGCACAGAATCTGGTAATCCTAAACTTATAAATGATAAATATACAATGATTAGTAATGCTGTAAACATTCTCACCTTTTCCTCTCTTTTTTTAATGTTTTTCCCATAAATTAAATAAATTAGATCACAGTATATTACTATAAAGCATCTTAAAAAATTGCTCGTTTATGCCAAAACTTTTAATTCATTATACTATTAAAGAACTCTACATCACGCAAATCAGAAATAACCTTTTTAGCTTGATTATATTTCTGAGAAGTTGAAAGTTTATGAGGCCAAGCATAAATATTGTTAATTCCTGCTGAAACAGCAGCACTTATACCTATATCAGAATCTTCTAACACTATAACTTCATCTGCATTTAAATTAAGCATATTAAGCATTGTAAGATATGGCAAAGGGTGTGGTTTAGATTTTTCTACACTTTCTAAAGCAACAATAGGTACCTTTTTTTTATCACTTATTGCTAACAGGTTAACATTGGCCTGGCAAATTTTCATCTCTGCTGTAGACACACAGCCAAATTTTATACCTTTTTTTATTAGTGACATCCATAATTGACGCATATCTTTCCTAATCAATTTTGTACTTAATTTCTCCATATAGTATTTTATAGTAGAATCCTTTATTTCTTGATGTTTACTATCTTCTATGCCAAATTTTTTGATAGTTTCATCAAGAGTTAATCCTATTAATTTATCTTCTTTAACCTCTATGCTAACATCTACTTCTCTTTTTATTGATTCAATCAAAGCTTCCATATGCAAAGGCTCACTATCAACAATTATTCCATCTATATCAAATATTACTCCTTTTATCGTATCCATTTTCTCTATTAACATTCTATTATAACTTTTGCATTTTTTTCTTTAGCTGGAACCATAGATTTTGAATCAATGTCACAACCTAAAATTGAAAATGCTTCTTTATAATTTTCTAGTGGAATTACATGACTTACTAATCTTTCAGCTGGAATGACATTTTTTGTTATAAGATGGAAAGCTTCTAAAAATGAACCATGTAAGGAATCAATTGATCCAATTATCGATAAGCTCTTATCGGCCAATTCTCTAACATTTATATTCGCATATTTATCTTTTAAACCAATACTCATATAAATTCCGTCACAAGACATTTCGGGATATAATTTTTCTAATAGTCCAGATGTAGTATCCACTACAATATCCAATGGAGCTTTTGCATCGTTAAAGTAATTTATCCTTGCTTCTTCAAGTGAACTATATATCTTTACTCCTTCAGGAACGCAATCGCTTGCATAATTGAGCCTGTTTGGCGATGTCTCAATGACTACCGGAACAAGACCTTTTAAATGTAGAACCCAGGTATATAAAATTCCCATTGTTCCAGCACCGAAAACATAGGTATTTAAATTCATAGATGAAGGTTGAATTTTGCGTACTCCTGTAATTACACAACTTAATGGTTCTGTTAAGGTTACAGCTTTCATGGATACATTATTTGGAATTTTGTATACAAAATCTGATGTAGTGCGATAGCGATCTGCATAAGTACCATCATAACTTACACCACTTTCTGTACCAAATTTATTCTCACAATGATTTATTCTCAAAGTCTCACACATACGGCATTTCCCACAATAATAAGTTGGATTTATTACTACTCTGTCACCTACTTTTACATTTTTTACAGCTGATCCTACTTCTGCTATAATACCAGTTGATTCATGTCCTAGTGTAACACCTTTTACAGCAACAGGATAAGTTCCCGAAATTATACCTACATCAGTACCACATATTCCACAATATTTAATATCAACTATAACATCATTGGTATTAATAACATGAAGATCCTCTACTTCTTCAAGTGAAACATCCCATATACCATTATATTTTAAAGTACGCATTTTTCTCTCTCCTTACTAAATTGTATTAATGAAGACTCAAGTCTTTCTAAAATTTCATGTATCTCACATTCATTTACTATTAATGGCGGTCTAACCTTTATTGATAGTCCAAAGCTATAACGGCTAGCTCTAACAATTAATCCTTGTTGTTTTGCAATTTCCATGAATAAATCTACACTTTTTCTATTTGCAAAATCAAATGCAAACATTAATCCTCTACCTTTAACATTAAAGATAAATGGGTATTTCTTTGCAAGATTCTCAAGTCCCTCTTTTAATATTTGGGATTGTTTATTTACATTATCTAAAACCTTATGATTTTTTATATATTTAATTGTTGCCTCCATTGCAACAAGTGCCAATGGATTTGCTCCTGATGTTGTTGAATGTTCCCATGGTTCTAAAACATTAATCTCTTTTCTCATTAAAACGCCGGCAACTGGGATACCAATTCCGCCTGCACCTTTTGCAAATGTTATAATATCAGGTCTTAAATCTTTAGCAAAACCATTTGTAGCAAAAAATGTTCCAGTTCTTCCAAAGCCAGTTTGTACTTCATCTGCTATAATCAAAATATCATGCTTGTCACAGATTTCTCTTATCTTTTTAAAGTATCCAGGATTTGGAACTACATTGCCACCATTACCTAAAATTGGTTCTATAATAAATGCAGCTACCTGGCCATTTGAGGCATACTCGATAAAATCTTCCATTCTTCTTGCACATAAAAAACCACAATTTTCTTTTGATTGTGAATAAAAGCAATTAAAACAATCAGGCGCTGGTATTTTTAAAGTATTTGATTGAGATAGTGAAAAGTTTTTTCTACGAAAAGCATTTCCTGAAACTTCTGTGGTTAAGACACTTTGTCCATGATGCGAAAGAAATAAAGATATAACATCCGATTTTCCTGTTGCCTTCTGCGCAATTCTAATAGCGCATTCATTTGCTGTAGAACCAATTATATCTCTAAACCAAAAATCATCAATTTGTTCTGGTAAAAACTCTCTTAATGCTTCAAATATTTCTCTTGATTTTTCTTTAGTAAAGGTCGATGAAAGATGACTACATCTATACAGCTGCTTGCTCACAGCTTCAATAACTTCTTCTGCTGAATAGCCAAGTGCTAAATTAAAAGTACCTGATGCGCAATCGATGTACTTTTGCCCATCAATATAAAGATAAATGCCTTGTCCAAAATATTTTCCTAAAGCATCTTTTTCTTCTGTGTCAACCTCCTTAGAGCTTAATTTTAAATTTTCCATTATTCTTTTTTCCTCCTTTAAATTAAAAATTTTAACGCTTATTGCATTTTTTCTACATACACACCACCCTTTTCTTATTATTATTATTTTTTTGCCAAGCAATTGGTCATACCAATTTCCTGATAAGATTAGTTTACAATTTAATTTCATATATGTCAACACTTTACATATAATTACTTGGTTTCTTCTAAATAAATCGCTTATTTACGCCTATATTATCTTTACTTTATTTATCTTAACACGTTGCGCTAGATCGTATATTCCAAAATATTGAAGCTTTAAAACGGCATAAAATACCCCTAGCAAAAATTTACTATTTTTTTGAAATTTAAAATATAAGCTGCTTAATTTGTGCCATATTTATTGTATTACCTGTAATTATGTTTAATATAAATGATAGACTATGATCTAGAACTTTTAAATCAATTCTAAGCATTAATTACATTTAGATTTAGCTAATACTCTGTTAATGTTAAATTATTCCGCCAGTTGAGAAAACTAGTTTCAATTTTGCGTTGCGAAGCTGTTTTTCTAATGGGTGCTTACTATTTTTTCTTTTTAATGATACTAATAATACCTCTTTTTCTTTAGTATATTATACCAAGACCACCAACTGATTATGTAAAAAAACAGTAGATGGTTTTGTTTTTACACAAAACTATCTACTGTCCCTCTTGTTCTATCACCAATGCTAGGAAACAAGTCACAATAGTTCTTTTTAACAAAGTTAAACCATGCTTTTTCAGAACCTATTGTAGCAGTTTCACCAACAATGCTAATTGTTATAATCTCGGAGTCTGAAAGGTTACATTCAGAAATATTTCTTCTACTTCTTATAGAATTAGGTATTATTTCATTGTAAATATCATCTATTAACACAAAAGCAACTGTAAAAAAATCTTTTAAATTATCAATTTTTTCAGTATTATAATAAGTGAACTCTAACATATTAATCATCTCCTTATTATACTTTTGTTTTCTTAATTTAATTATAATTAGGATGATTAACTTTTGTTAGGTTTTTTTATGATTTAACTAGCACAATGCGTTATCTTATATTCTTACAACATGATATGAATTAAGAAAGAAGGTTATTATATGATTATTAATATTATTACATAAATTTCTCATTCACATCTATTCCAATATCAAGCCCTACTCTTGCTCCTTCATTTTTTCAAAATTCTTAGCACCCCTCATTATTCCAGCATATTCTTCACAATATATATGATAATATTCTTCACAATATTTATGGTTCACCATCTTAAAATCCCTAATTAAATTTTTTTACATTTCTAGTAACAACAACATCCACACCAGTTCCCAAAACATTTTCTATTACAACATCCCCAATTTTAACTGGAGCAATTGCAACCGCTTTGTTAATTTCTTCCATACACTCAAAGTTAAGTCCCTTTGGAATTGGCTTATTTGTTTTTACTGGTACTACTGCTAATTCTCCATTTTTAACTTTAACAGTAGAAGTTATTACTCTAACTGGATTTGTAACTTCATTTATTCCATATTCAACACCTCTAGGGCAGCCATTTCCACTTACGCTTTTAGCTTCAGCATCTACTTTTAAGTGACATCCCTTAGGACAAACTATACAAATTAATTCTTTTTCCATCTTATTCACCATCCTCTAATGATATTGTTATATCACCTTTAACTTTATCTAATAATGTCTTACTTAAAACCACTTTTTCCATTTCAGATGGTGCTAAATGAGCTCTCTTAAATTTAGCTATAACTTCTTCACCTGATCTTACAACTAATGCTTTATCATGATATATATTATTTACTCTCATAAATACAGTTAACTTATCTGAAGCATCTTCTATATTAAGTCTTTGTGGCACTGTATAATTAACATTTTGACCATTTATTATATTTACATATTTATCTTTCTTAAGTTCTTCTTTAATATATTTTGCTACAGAAAGTCCTGCATGTTTTGATTCTTGAGTTACAAAGTCAACTAAATCATGAACGTGAACTACGTTACCACATGCAAATATTCCATCTACTGATGTTTCCATGCTTTCAGTAACAATTAAACCATTAGTTCTTTTATCACTTTCAATTCCTGCATTAGTTGATAATTCATTTTCAGGAATTAATCCAACAGATAATAATAAAGTATCTACATCAAATTCTATTTCAGATCCTTTAATAGGTCTCTTATTTTCATCTACCTCTGCTATTACAACTTTTTCAAGTCTTTCTTTTCCAATTATATTTACTATTGTATGTGATAAATATAATGGAATATCATAATCATTTAAACATTGGACTATATTTCTATTTAATCCATTTGAGTATGGACAAAGTTCAACAACGGCTTTAACCTTAGCTCCTTCAAGAGTCATTCTTCTTGCCATTATAAGTCCAATATCTCCTGAACCAAGTATAATAACTTCTTTTCCTGGCATATATCCTTCAACATTAATATATCTTTGAGCTGCTCCTGCACTAAATACGCCTGCTGGTCTATCACCTGGAATATTAATAGCTCCTCTAGTTCTTTCTCTACAGCCCATAGCAAGAATTATAGCTTTAGCTTTAAGTTCCATAAATCCTTCTTCAGTATTTATCGCATAAACTGTTTTGTCTTTTCCTATTTCTAAAACCATAGTATCAAGTTTAACTTCAACGTTAGTATCTTCAATCATATCAATAAATCTACTAGCGTATTCAGGACCTGTAAGTTCTTCTTTAAAGGTATGAAGTCCAAAACCATTATGAATACATTGATTTAATATTCCTCCTAGTTCCTTATCTCTTTCTATGATTAATATCTTTTTTATTCCATTATTATATGCTTCATGTGCTGCTGCAAGACCTGCTGGTCCTCCACCTACTACTATTAATTCATAATTCATAACTATAACCTCGCCCTTCTACTTTGATTTACCTACTAGAATATAAGAATTATCTTTTTCTAAAACAACGCTTTCAAGTGGAATATCATGTTCTCTTGCAATTATTTCTTGAACTTTTGGTCCGCAGAAACCACCTTGACATCTTCCCATCCCTGGTCTACATCTTCTTTTTACTCCATCTAATGAAATTTCTCCAAGGCTTCTCTTTATTGCATCTACAATTTCACCTTCTGTTATACTTTCGCATCTACAAACCATTCTTCCGTATTGTGGATTTTTCTTTATAACTTCAGCTTTTTCTTCAGCTGACAAGTCCATAAAATGTATTTGTTTTCTTTTTCCTATGAAATTTTCTTTCTTTTCTAACGTGCCTCCTGCTTTATGTAATATATCTACTACTGACAAAGCTACAGCTGGTGCTGAAGATAATCCTGGTGATTTCATTCCTGCTACATCAATAAAGCCTTTAACTTCATCATTTTCTTCTATTATAAAGTCATCTGTATCTGAAATAGCTCTAAGCCCTGCAAAATTTCTTATACCTTCTCTAAAGTTAACCTTCTTAGTTGTACGCATTGATGCTTCACGTATTGCATCTAAGCCATCTGCTACAGTTCCTAATTCCTCTTTGTCTTCTATATCTCTAGCATCAGGTCCAACAAGTAAATTTCCATGAACAGTTGGAGTAACTAAAACCCCTTTTCCTAGTTTTGATGGACATTGGAATATTGTATGGCTAATTACTTTTCCTTGACCTTTGTCCATTACAAAATATTCTCCACTTCTTGGAGTTATCTTAAAACTTTCCTTGCAAATTAAATTATGAATCCTATCTGCATAAAGTCCAGCCGCATTTATAACAAATTTAGCTTCTATAACTTGTCCATCACTAGTTGTAATTTTAAACACATCATTTTTTTCTATTGAAACAACTTCTTTTTTTAGTTTAATTTCTCCACCATTTAATACTCCATTTTCAGCTAATGCAATAGTATATTCAAATGGTCCAACTATACCACCAGTTGGTGCATGTAATGCTCCTTTTATTTCATCACTAAGATTTGGTTCTAATTCTAAAACCTCATCTTTATTTAAAATCTTTAAATCTTTTACTCCAAGCTTAGTACCATTTTCATAAAGAGCTTTTACTGTATTTAAATCTTCTTCATCAAATGCTAAAATTAGTGATCCATTTCTTTTAAAAGGTACACTTAATTCTGTACATAATTCTTCAAACATTTGATTTCCAAGTACATTGTACTTTGCTGCTAAAGTACCTTCTTTAGGGTCATATCCAGCATGAATTATTGCTGAATTGGCTTTACTAGACCCCATTGATACATCTCTTTCCTTTTCTAAAACAACTACTTTTAAATTATACTTAGTTAGCTCTCTAAAAATAGAACTCCCTATAACCCCGGCCCCAATTATTGCTACATCATACATATTATATCCTCCTTATTTGCTAAATCACATAAAATAAAATAACGAATGAATTTTCCTTTTCATATAAAACATACAAAATATATTAACGTGTTATTCTTTTAATGCACCAAAAAAAGCCAAGCTAAAAACAAGGTGAAAATTCACCATAGTTTTATGCTTGACTCTATATTCTCTCAGCATTTATATTTAATTTATATTTATATTATACCTTGTAAACATATACTTGTCCAGTATTTATTTTCAAATCAGTCTATATTTTAATTATTCTTCTTCCCATCCTTTTGCTCTTTCCACTGCTTTTTTCCAACCTTTATATAACTTTTCCTTTTTATCTTCATCTAAATTTGGTGTATAAGCTTGGCTTACAGCCCATGCCTTAGCAATCTCTTCTTTTGACTCCCAGAATCCTACCGCTAGTCCTGCTAAATACGCTGCACCAAGTGCTGTTGTTTCAGTTATTATAGGTCTTACAACTTCTGATCCTGTAATGTCTGCTTGGAATTGCATTAATAGATTATTTCTGCTAGCTCCACCATCAACTTTAAGGCTTGTAAGTTTACATCCTGAATCTTCTGCCATTGCATCTATAAGATCTTTTGATTGATATGCAATAGATTCAAGGGCTGCTCTAATTATATGATTGCTATTCGCACCTCTTGTCAAACCAAAAATAGCACCTCTTGCATACATATCCCAGTATGGAGCACCAAGCCCAGTAAATGCTGGAACAACATATACACCACCATTATCCTCTACTTTTTGAGCAAAATATTCTGTATCTGCTGCTTCAGTAACTAATTTAAGTTCATCTCTAATCCATTGAATAACAGCACCACCAACAAATACTGAACCTTCCAATGCATATTGAACTTTGTTGTCTATTCCAACTGCAATAGTTGTTATTAATCCGTTTTTACTATGAATCATCTTATCTCCTGTATTCATAAGTAAGAAACAACCTGTTCCATAAGTATTTTTAACACTACCCGCTTCAAAGCAAGTTTGTCCAAATAATGCACATTGTTGATCTCCTGCCATACCTGCTATTGGAACTCTAACTCCACCTGTACCGCCAAGATTTGTATATCCATATACTTCTGATGAATTTTTAACTTCTGGTAACATAGACTTTGGAATATTAAGCTTTTGTAGAATTTTTTCATCCCATTTTAAATCTTTTATATTGTAAAGCATTGTTCTAGATGCATTTGTATAATCAGTTACATGAACCTTGCCATTTGTAAGTTTCCATACTAACCAAGTATCTACCGTACCAAATAATAGTTCACCTTTTTCTGCTCTTTCTCTTGCACCTTCTACATTATCTAAAATCCATTTTATCTTAGTCCCAGAAAAATATGCATCTAATAGTAAGCCTGTATTCTCTTTTACATATTCTCCAAATTTACTATCTTCTTTAAGACCTTCTACTATAGCTGCTGTTCTTCTACATTGCCATACTATTGCATTATATACTGGCTCTCCAGTATTTTTATCCCAAACAAGTGTTGTTTCTCTTTGATTTGTAATTCCTATTGCAGCTATTTCTTCTTGTTTTATATTAGTTTTCGCCATTACTTCTTGTAAAACTCCATATTGACTTGCCCATATTTCTAAAGGATTATGTTCAACCCATCCTGCATTTGGATAAATTTGAGTAAATTCCTTTTGACTTACACCTAATATATTTTGTTCCTTATCAAAAATTATTGCTCTTGAGCTTGTTGTTCCTTGATCTAATGCTATTATATATTTTTTCATATTACGACACCTGCTTTCTTAAATTTATACCATTTTAATCTTCTATCTCATTCATATCTCACTAGAAGATAATAATATTAACACTTATACTTTTAGCAAATAACTTATAGAAAACAATTTACTTTAAAATTCTGTAGCTATAATTTTGCTGAAAATTATAACCACATAAAACATACACCTACACATTAAGCAATAATATAATTAATATATTGCAGTGTATAAGCTTCAAATTTACTTAGTACTAATAAAATCTTCCTAAGTAAATTTAGTTTTATGTGGCTTTATTCTCTAATTCTCTATAGCCTACATTTCCCAAATTTCTTTTTTAGTTGTAGATATGCATGTTGCTCCTGAACTTAATGCTTGCATTACCTCTTCTTTAGTTTCAATAAGTCCGCCAGCAACTACTGGTTTATTTGAATACTTCGAAATAATTCCAAGTACTTTCGGAATTATTCCAGGTAATACTTCTATTGCATCACATTCTGAAATCATATGGTTTTTAACAGTATTTAATGAAAGTGTATCAAAAATAAAAACTCTTTGAACCGCTACTAAATCGTATTTTTTAGCAAGCTTTACGACTTGAGGCTTTGTACTAATTATTCCATCAAATTTTGTCTCTTCTTTTACGTATTTTATAACAACTTCCTTATTCGTAAGCCCTTCAACTAGATCTATATGAATTATTCCTATCTTATTCTTAGATGATATAATTTCGCTTATTTTTTTGATATTCATAACATCTCCAAATAAAACAAATATAATTTGAGCAGATGAATTTATCGCTCCCTCTAGTTGTTCTTCATTTTTTACTGCTGCTATAACTGGATTTTCTTCTAATAATTCTTTTATATTCATTTCTACTCCTATGTAATTGTTTTCTTTTTTACTCAGTATTACATATTTATCTTCTAGTGTCAACTTTAATGATAACATAACAATATGTATCTAATAAAATATTGACTTAATTTTTCTTAATTGTTTAATTTATACTTAATTATCTAATTGAACTTATTACTCAGTTGCTATTTTTTTATATTTTTAGTTAATACTTTTACAATCTTTTAATTTTACTTACTATAACAGAATTGTAGAAAATACTGCGCCTAAAGTTCCTCCTATTATTGGAGCAACAACTGGAATCCATGCATATCCCCAATCTGAATCTCCCTTATTAGGTATAGGCAATAGTGCATGTGCAATTCTTGGTCCTAAATCTCTAGCTGGATTAATTGCATATCCTGTTGTTCCACCTAAACTTAAACCAATTCCCCAAATTAAAAATCCTACAAATAATGTGCCCATTCCATTGGTTAAATTTTGAGCTCCCATTCCTAAAATTCCAAAAACCAATACAAATGTTCCTATAACCTCACATATAAAATTCATCAAATTGTTTCTTACAGCTGGTCCTGTACAAAATACTGCAAGCTTGTCCCCTTGACTATCAGTAGATTTAAATTGATCATAATTGAAAATAAATACTAGAACTGCTCCTAAAAATGCTCCTAAAAATTGTCCTGCGAAATAAATAGGAACTTGACTCCAAGCTACCTTTCCTATAACTGCAAGTGCAATTGTTAATGCTGGATTAAAATGAGCTCCACTATAACTGCCAAAGATTAGAGCTGGAATTGCTACTGCAAAAGCCCACCCAGTTGTAATTACCATCCATCCTGCTCCAGTTCCCTTTGAATTTTTAAGTACAACATTTGCAACTACACCATCACCTAAAAGAATAAGCAATAAAGTACCTACTAGTTCCGCCCAAAAAATTGTCATAACATTTTCTCCTTCCCAATTTTACAAATTTGTTTTCTCTTAATTTAAAGAAATTACACATTTTCTTTCTATATACACCTTCCCTCTAAATTTATCATCTTATTACTATTACTAGAAAGCTATACACTATATGTTTACTATTTCAAGAATTATTTAAGTAAAGCTAGTTTTACTTAAAAGTCTAAACAATATCTTTCCAAGTAATTTTGCCCATAATTATAGCCACATAAAACTCCTCAAACTTTAAGCAATAATATACCCTTTATATTGCTTAAAATCTAAGTTTTAAATTTACTTAGTACTAATAAAGTTTTTCTAAGTAAATTTAGTTTTATGTGGCTTATTCTCTAATTCTCTATAGCCTACATTTCCAAAATTTCTTTCGGAGTCATAATGTAATTGTTTTCTTGTTGTTTTCAGTATCACATATTTACTTTTTAGTGTCAAGCTTAGTTAATAATATAACAATTTCAAATTAATAAAAGTAATCTAATCATGCTTTCTTAATTCTTTAATTCATAATGCATTTAGGTTCAATACTTAATTATAATTTTCTTATATTTTTATTTAATATTAACATTAATACCTTTATATTGTTAATATTTTATTTAATATAAAATACATATTAAATACCGAACCTAAAAACTTTATATTATTAGAATAATATATAAATTAATTCAGGTTTAGATCTTTAGTAACCTTTAGTATATATAAAATAGTACATCTATAATTATTATTGGATTAGTCTATATACACTCTTATTTATATATATCTGAAAATTCCAAGTTAATTCTTTCAATCAAATTTTCTCCCATTGCATCACAGCATGAAATTTCTTTATTTACTTCATCTGCTAATCTACATGGAATATGTATGATAAATTCAGTTCCATTCCCAACATCGCTTTCCACTGATATTGTTCCATCATGTAACTCTACTAAGCATTTTACAAGCGAAAGTCCTATTCCACTTCCTTCACAATCTCGTGTAAGAGATTTATCAACTTGTACAAAACGCTTAAATATTAAATCTACCTTATCTTTTGGAATTCCTCTTCCTGTATCTTTTATTTTTATACATATATTTTCAATACAATCCTCTATATTAACTGTAATTTCACCTCCACTAGGAGTAAATTTAACTGCATTTGATAATATATTTAAAATAATTCTCTCTATTTTTTCTGGATCACATGAAATATTTTTTTCCTCTACTACTGTATCAAATATAAGTGATAACCCTTTATTTTCAATATAGTCAGCTACAGATAAAGTAATATTTTCTACAAGATTTATTATATCAACATTATTTTCATTCATATCAAAATAACCTGAATCGATTTTCGTTATATCTATTATATTATTAACAAGCCTTAAAAGACGATAGCAATTTTGTTTCATTATATTTGTATATTTATATTTACCTACAATGTTATCTTCTAATAAGCAGTCTTTTAATTTAAGTTCATGCATCTGCAGCGCAGAAAAAATAACATTTATTGGCGTTCTAAGTTCATGAGAAATATTTGAGAAGAATTCTGTTTTAATCCTATCGTACTCTTTAATCTCATATAATTTTTTTCTTTCTTCCTCAACACTTTTCTCTAATTCTTCCATATGTTTTCTTTCAGTTATGTCTATTGCAACTCTCATTAATAGCTTATGTCCATCTTGAGATTTTCCAATATATGATGAATAAAAATACCAAATCCTTTTATTGCCGTCTTTTGTTTTTATATAATATTCCCCATCACTTTGTCTTTTTTCTAAATTAAACAATTTATCTATATTAGTACCTTCTAAGTCTCCTATAAACACATCAGATATATCTGCCCATTCAGAAATAGTTTGAATATCTTCAATTGTATATCCTGTAATATCTGTCCACGTCCTATTAATCTTTTTTATTTCTCCATTCTCAGCATATAACATTGTAGGTAGTGGAGATTCTTCTATAGCATATCTAAATTGTCTTTCACTTTCTGTTAAGGCTTCTTCTGTTTTATTTCTTTCAGCAATCTCGTCTTCTAGCATTATATTAAATTCTTTTAATTCTGAAGCTATTTCGTGCAATTGCTGCTCTCCCTCATTTGCTCTTTCCTCTAATAGTTTGTTTGTTTGGGCTAACTCTTCATTAATTATCATTATTTCTTCATAAGATTTTTTATATTCATCATTTTCTCTTCTTAATTTCATTTCAACTAACTTCATATAATCAAGTTCTTCTTTTAATTTTTGTGATTTTTCATTCCTTCTTTGAAGTTCTATTTTCATAAATCTAAGTTTTAAATGTGTTTCAACTTTAGAAAGAACCTCTTTATGATTAAATGGAATAGTTAAATAATCAGCCCCACCTGAAATAAATACTTTTTCCGTATCAAAACTTTCGCTACTAGTACCAATTAAAATTATTGGTATGTCTTCAAAATTTTCATTACTTTTAAAGCTTGTGCAAATTTCAAAACCATCCATATCATCTATATTAGTATAAATTAAAATTATGTCTGGTAACTGTTCCTTTGCAGATTCTATTGCTAATTTATAATTAAAATTATTCTTTATATTATAATATTTAAGCTTAAGTAATTCTAATAATATTTCAATATTAGAATTAGGATCATTAATGACAAGTATATTAGCTTTATTTAAAAAAAGTTGTATCTCTTTCATTTGCTTATAGCCCCATTTCAGAATATTTTTATTGCATAAATATAATATTATATATTCTACCAATTTTTCATTTAATTATTTTTGTTCTAAAAACCAACATAGCAGAAGTCTGATTCATATGACCTATAAATTGCTCTCCATAAGTAGAAAAACCTATTGTCGGAATATCTCTAAATATTTCTGCATATTGCTTTTCAAGCTGTTTTTCCTCTAATTCAAGAACTCGTTCAACACAATCAAAATTTATAATACCATCAATTCTTCCAATTTCTTTTATTTTATTTTCAATTGCCTTCTTAGTATCTTCAACAATATCTGTAGATTTAAGCAATCTAACTTCCATTCCTTCAAGTATATTACAATAAAATTGCATACTAGTTCCTTTTGTTTGTTGAGGTGCTCTTGTAAATATATCATCTTCTCCAACAGTCAATCCAAGTGGATTAGTCCTAAAGTATTTTGATACCTCTTCAACTGAAGAGGCCCCTACTGCTTCTGCATATTCTAAAACTGCAGGTCTATTATTAAACTCAATTACCTCCCGTTTTTCTTCATTAACTTTATTTGCAATAAATACATGATCCAAAGTAGTAAAGCTTTGTGTTTTAATAATACTAAATTCAGCATTATCATTTATTCTTAAAATTAATAAAGCTGTTGAATCTGTATATGCCTTTCCATCTGCACACACATAAGTCTTAAAAAATTTATGATCATCTCCTGCTGACCCACCAACAAAAAAAATGTTAGTTCTATCTCCAATTAGATCCATTATCTTTTCTTCTTTCATACTTATACCATCAATTAAACTGACACCCACAAATTTTGTGGCATCCATTGTATATAAACTTTGATTATAATATTTTTCAAAAGAAGTAAAAGCTTTTTCTAAACTTAGATTTCCACTCATATTTTCAATTACTTCTAGCTTTGCATCAGAAATAATATTAGAATTAATAGCCATCGCTACAATAGAATCTTTTAATAATTCTCCACTCACAATTTCCCCTGCCGTAGAACACCCAACTACTACACAATTATTAAAAGCTTTCGCCATAAGACGGCTAAGTTTGTCTTGATCATAATTATTAGATGAAAAAAATATTATTAGCTTTATATTAGACAGATTTAACTGACTTTTAATCTCTGCAACTGCTTCTTCTTCCAAAAATTTAGTTGAAAATGCAGACTTTATATTGGGTTTCTCTTTATCAAAACTTTTTATATTTAGCTGCTTAGCAATATTAAGAAGTTTTTCAATAATCACTGCATCATCTAGAGAATTTTCATCAAACTTATTTGGATTAAGTCCCTTTAGTATTAATTTAGCTATAGTCATTTCTCTAATAGCAGGATTACCTTTTGATCGTTCTTCAATAATATTATCAATTATTTCTTTTATTTTGCCAGCCAAAATAATCACCTTTTTTCTTTACACAACCCACTTAAAAACACCCCTTTACCAGCATTAGATTTTTGTGCCAAAATTATAAAGTAATTATAACATATAGTTCCTATATTTTACCTATTATCACAAATAATTTTTTCTTTTTTTTCAAATTAATACAAAAAAATATCACTTTTGATATTTTATATATCAAAAGTGATATTTATATTTAATTTTTATAATATATAAACTGCAATTAGAAATCTATATAGAATCAAGTACACAAATACAACTTTTATGAAAAAATGATTTACAATATATATTATTTCTTAATACATATTAATGATTTATATATTTAACATGAAAAATTTATTTAAAATCTTCTATTCTTATTATATTATCTATTTTATCAACTGACTTTAATTCCTTAATTTCTTTAACTGCATTATCTATTTGAGCTTCATTTGTTTTATGAGTAACTAATACAATGGTTACTTGACCCTCTTCTTCATCACCCTTTTGTATTACTGAGCGTATACTTACATTATGCCTGCCAAGTATTGCTGTTATTTCTCCTAGAACTCCTGATTCATCTAAAACAGTTGCTCTTATGTAGAATTTACTGGAAACAGCACCCATCTCTAAAATTTCTCTTTCCCATAGGTTGTTTTTTACTACTGGATTAGGATTTTCTGTATCAACATTGCTTCTTACTATAGAAACAATATCACTTACTACAGCACTACCTGTTGGTAAATCTCCTGCTCCTCTTCCATAAAACATTAAATCTCCAACTGCATTTCCTTTAATAAATACTGCATTATATGAATCATAAACATTTGCAAGTGGATGCTTTTTAGGAATCATTGTAGGGTGAACTCTAAGTTCTACCTTTCCATTTACTTCTTTTGCAATTGCAAGTAATTTAATAGCCATCTTAAATTCTTTAGCATATTTCATATCAACAGATTCAATACTCGTAATACCTTCTCTGTATACATTTTTTACATCAATTTTTGATCCAAAAGCTAAAGATGCAAGTATTGCTAATTTATATTGTGCATCATATGCTTCAATATCTGATGTAGGATCTGCTTCCGCATAACCTTTTTCTTGAGCTTCTTTCAAAACATCATCAAAATCAACATCTTCAAGCTCCATTTTACTTAAAATATAATTTGTTGTACCATTTACAATACCATAAAGAGTTTCTATTTTATTAGCCGTTAAGCTTTCATTTATTCCCTTTATAATTGGAATTCCTCCAGCTACACTTGCTTCATATTGGAACATTATTCCTTGTTCATCAGCTTTTTCAAAAAGCTCATCTCCACCAGTTGCAAGTAACATTTTATTTGCAGTTACTATATGCTTTTTCTTATCCATACATTTAAGCATATAATCTCTAGCTGGCTCCATTCCTCCCATAACTTCAACAACGATTTTAATAGTATCATCCTCTAATATTTCATTAAAATCTGTAGTAACAAGTTCATTTGGAATATCTACGCCTCTTGGCTTATTCTTATCTCTTACAAGAACCTTTGCCACTTCTACTTCATATCCGCATCTTTTCATGATTTCTTCTTTATTAGAATTTAAAATCATCCAAACACCACGACCAACATTCCCCAATCCTAGTAGTGCTATTTTTACCTTTTTCATCTTATGCCCCCCTTAAGTTACAACTATTATAAATAATAGTATACTTCATAATTATAAATGTTATCTTAATTTTTGGCTATATCTTTTTATTTAATATTTTCGTCATAAAATAGATTAATCTATACACTAAAAATAATGTATATAGTTTTAAACAATCCTCTATACTCAACTAATTTATAGTTCCTTCATTGACAATGGCCAATGGACAATTGCCAACGAAGGAACAAAAGCCTAAAGACATTTTTGTTCTTTTAAATATCTATTATTACTTTCCTTAACCTTTAGCTTGTCTATTCTTAAGTGCTAAATAAAAATTAGCAAAAGTAACTTGTTGATATGGATATACAAATAATATTCCTATTCCAAATGTTATGATTACTATTATCCACCAGCCAATAAAGCTTAGCCCAAGTACAAATAACTCAACTTTATATCCTTTCATTATTTCAACACTTTCTTTTAAACATTCAGTAATGGATTTTTTATTATCTTCACTAAGTATAAAAAATGCTTGTGAAAACATAAGTGCAATTATAATACCAGGTACTAAAAGGAATATTGCTGCAATACCTATGCATAACCACATTACTATCCATAATCCTAATGTCTTTAAGTAAATATTAAATCCAAAAAATAAATCTTCAAATTTAGGTTCTTCTTTACTCGTTGCAATATTTAATACAAATTTGCATATTCCAAGGGTAATCACTCCACCAAAAAGAATACTTATTATTTGTCCAATATTTGTAATAACGCCACCTTCTGGCTCAATAAATATTATTAAATTAGAACCCCCACTAATTATTATCATTCCTACCAATAAAGTTACAATAGCTAATCCCCATTTTCCATTTAATTGAACCTTTGCATTACACTTTAGCACTGCTCTTTCCATGATAAAATCCCCTCAGCTAAAAATATTATTATGATTATACATCACTATATATATTATTCATGTATTTACCTATTATTCAATATAAGTACAATTTATGTACTAATAATTAATTTAAGAATTTTAAATTAATTATTACCTTATTTTTAATTTTATTCACAATGTCTTTATTGATTTTAAGTTATCACCATTTCTTATGTGCTCCATGAAAGAACCACAATATGACCAATACTATTAAACAATAAATTATAACTATTTCCATCATCCTTATCCCAACTTTCACTTATTATAAATTTTTGTTTTGCTTGAATTATTAATCTAAGTTCTCACTCACACAATTTCTTAAATGTTTACTTTACACTTGTATTAATATTATATTCGAATACTTATGTAAATTATAACTAAATACAATGATTTTTTTTACCATGTATTAACATATTGAAGAAAATCTTAGCATATATTATTTTGATTATAGCTAAGGAGACTTTTCAATTGCGTGAGAATAGTAAACCTTCAATGAAAAGAAAAAGATTTGATAGACAAATACATAAATGGCATAGACATAAAAATAAACATGAAAAAAAAATTGAAATATCTTATAAAAAAATAATTTTCCCTATAATAGTTGTATTATGTGTAACCCTTATCGGATTATCAATTATAATAAACAAAGACTTGTTAAAAATGAACAAGATAGATATTCATAGAAATAATCTTAATCTCGAAGTAGATATTAATAAAAATAATAATGACATTGGTGAAAATGCTATTGATATTAATGACACTACTTATAAATCAAATAATACTACTTATAAAGACACTAATGTAACAAATATAGCTCTATTTGGAATAGATGAAACAGAAGGAACTGCAGGACGATCAGATTGTATTATGATATTAACAATTGATAATAAAAATAATGAATTAAAGATAAGCTCAATAATAAGAGATTCTTATGTAACCATTCCTACCATAAATAAAAAAGATAAAATAAACCATGCATATGCTTTTGGTGGTTCTAAGCTTGCTCTTCAAACACTTAATGAAAATTTCAATTTAAATTTAGATAAAGTTATTGTTGTAAACTTTTCATCATTGCCTCAAATAATAGATACTTTGGGTGTAATCGAACTAAGCATAACAAATGAAGAGTTAAAATATATAAATGACTATATAAATAATATAAATGAACTTAATCATACTAATTCTCCTAACATTGAAACTTCTGGAAATCAATTTGTAGATGGTACACAAGCATTAGCTTATTGCAGAATACGATATACAGATGGTGGAGATTTCGAGAGAAGTCAAAGACAGAGAACATTATTAAGTAAATTAATTGAAAAGTGTTCAACTATCCAATTAAAAGAATACCCCTCTCTTAATGATAAAATCTTCCCACTCATTTATACTAACATCAAAAAATCAGATTTGCTTTCCATAGCTATAAATTTAAATTCTTCTAAAACTGTAACCATATTGCAGGATAGGTTTCCAAGAGATGAAGATGGCAGTGGAAAACTTATCGGTGGAATTTATTATTATGTATTTGATAACGAATTAACTACTAAGAAAATACATCAATTCATATTTTCAACAGACTAGTTTTTTCTATTCAAAATTTATACTTACAAATTTTTATGAATAAAGTCATGCATATAAGCGAACTTCTTTTCTTATCTATGCATGACTTTTTATTTTATAAAGAATTTTTAACAAATTTATATAAACCATCTTGTAAATGAATATTAAATACTCCACTATTTCCAAATACTCTTTTAGAATTAGGTTCAATAATCATAACATCATTTCTATCTACTTTAATGCTAATTATCATCTTTTCAAGATTTCTTTTACCAATATATTCTATGGCAAATCCATTATCATTAACCTCTATAAATTTTATATTATTTCTTAAAATATAATACTCAGCAAGCTCAGTCCCTGTACAATACCAAACATTTTTACCCTTTAAATAATTAAATATAAATTTCAAACTTTCTTTATCATCAAATATATTAGGTAATTGTCTTCTTCCATCGTCTCTTGCTGGTGAAATATGTTCTTGTATGCTAATTACTAAATTGTTTTTTAACAGAAAATCTATTTCAGTAAACTTCTTTTTTAACAAATACCGTCTTAATATTATCTTTGCAATTCCTTTTAATGTTTTTTTATCTGCATTAATAATTCCTGTTAATAAGCCACCATTTAGGGTTGATGGAATATCAATTACTTCATTACCTCCAAATGCTTTTATATCAAAATTTGTTAATATACTAAAGTCAGCACCACAAATATCACAATTTTTATCATCTAGTAATCCTCTATTATAGTACCTACACCACCATAAAAAATCTGTTCTAGCTATACTTTCATCACTAAATTCATTACCTTCATATCCACAATATTTACCGCCCTTTGGATAATATCCAAAAACATCCTTGTATATTTCTTTTCCTTTATTTATAGTTTCTACGGCTTCATCAATGCATTTAAAAAGTTTCCATTCTTGTTTAAAATCATTCCTTGCTTTTCCAACCTCACCATGAGTTGTCCCATGGTATGCTATCTCAAAGTTTTCCTGATCATTAACACTCTTAAAAAAATTCTTAGTTTCTTCATCGCAATTTATCATTTGGGAAATTGTTCTAATCGATGAATTTTCTATCATTCCTACCCTAACACCAACTGGAGTAAAAAATGTAGTTTTAATATTAGGAAAATCATTTAAAATAACTTCATTCAAAAATCTAAATGATGAATGTTTATGATTTTTCCAACATCCCCAATCTTCTTCTAAATCAACAATTCCATTTCCATTTTTATCAACCCATACATTTGCGAAATCATCAATAAAAAAAAGAACAGGCGATGCTGCATTATTGTACCATTTGCAAATTGAAATATCCATTCATATCACCTATATCCTTTCACCATTATTCAAATCAAGTTTTTCCTTAGCAATATTAATTATTTTTTTTATATTCTCATAAGAAATAACTTTAAGTTTTATACTTAAAACAACATATATTATGCATATACTTACATTTAAAAATAATTCTAATACTATATTATTAATGGTAAATTTATATAGCATATAAATAGAATATAACACTAAAAATATACAACCACATTTATAAGATTCTAATAAATTTATACCAAGGTTATAGTATTTTCGTCCCATAATATAATATAAAACATTAGCAATTAAATATGCTATACATGTTGCAATGGCAGCACCATATATACCAATTCTAGGAATTAATAAATAGTTTAATAAAACATTAAATCCAGCTGATATAACAGAAATTAGCGAATTCATAAATGTTTTATTTGCTATATGAAGTCCTAATGCATAAAATTCTGCCATGCCCCATAAATAATATGAAAATGTAATAAATGCAACTATTTTATAAGATTGATTATATTCTTCTGTAGACAATATTTTTATTGCTATATCAGAAAAAATTGATAAGATTAAAATAATAAACCAACACGCAAAATTAAAATAATTAAACATTTTTTTAATTCTTAATTTTCCATCACTTTCTTTGTAAATTTCAAATTTAAATGGTGTAAATGAAGATTTAAATGGTCTTAAAAACAATGGTTCTATTAACATTCCTATTTTATAACCCATGGAATATACTGCCACTGCATTTAGATTAAGCATTCCTTTTATAAAATATCTATCAATTAGATTTAAAACCCATCCTGATATTTCACCTGGAGCAAGTCCAAGACCATAATTTAGCATTTTTTTTAAATCTTTTTTTGATAAAATAACTTTATAATTTTTTATATCTAGAATAAATAATATAGTGAACACTATACAAAAAGAAATGAGCTGCGCTCTATAAACTCCTAAAATACCATATTGTGTTACAACTAAATAATAATACGTAAAACATAATGTTAAAAATATTTGTGATATATTAGTTATGCAAACTTTCTTTACCTTATATAACATTGAATAATAACTTGTATAAATGGATATCAAACATAATAATATAGCATTTATAATTATATATTTAACATAACAATTGCCTAATATATCATCCCTAAAAGCTATATTAGCAATTCTACTACTTAATAAGTATCCAAATATAAAATAACATAAAAGTCCCCATAATATTGAAAATGTTAACGCTACATTTTTAAGCTTATTTTTATCTTCAACTTCATTGAAAAATCTGCAAACACCTGAAAATATTCCAAGTATTATAAATATGCTTAATAAGCTTTGCAATGAACTGATTAGATTATATTGTCCAAACTCAGATGACGTCATATTTCTTGTGTATATTGGTATTAATATTAAATTAATAGCTTGTGTTAAAATTGATGACAGAAAATAAAAAAAGGAGTTTAACATAAATTTTTTATTATCCATTTTATCTCCAAATAAGTTTTATTTTTCTTAATATCATGTACTTTTTTAGCAATTTGCCCTTTATGTTTTTTTTATTCCACATATCTAACTGATAATTAAATATAAAATCATCTGTCCACTCAAATTTCCAAGGATACCTACCAGCTCCAAAATCCAAAATATCGGCTATATTATTTTCAAAACTATATTTTATCATCTCTAAGTTAATTATTTTACCCAAATGATATTTTTCATATTTAGGATTGTATGCCAAATTCCATGCATGTAAAACTCTTTTGTATAAGTAACATGTATTATATATTAAAAGATCTCCATTAAGATCTTCAATTTTAAAGGTTATAACATTAGAATTATTATTATATAGTTTCTTTATAAATTTCGAAAAAAACTTATCATTAAATAAACTTTTTCTTTCCTTTCTTCCTTTATTTTTTAATAAGTAATTTTGTTCTCTTATATGAAGCTCTGATATTTTTTCATAAACTTCTTCCTTATTATTAAATACTACTTTGAAGTTATATCCGACTTCCCTTTGTAACCTATTAGTATACCTTTTGTCGTTACTCGTAATAAATTCATTTTTATATACATCATAACTATTAAATTTTTCATATTTCAAAATTGGACATTCAATCAAATAAGTAAAACTTTTGTTATATTGGCTATTTCTTAGTATATATGCTGATAATCTTGAATTATTCTTAATATGTGTTAGTATAATTCTTTCAAAGCATTGATTCTTTGATTCTATAAAATTAAATATTTCCTTTATAATATTTCCATATTTTACATTAGAAGTTCTTTCTATTATTATTCCAAGATAATCTCCCTTACCCAAAAATCTAAGGCTTCTGTATGATGCTATTTTTTTATTTACTTTTTCTATAATTAAAGGGGCAATTCCAATTACAGTCCCATTTGATTCTACTACCAATATAAATAATTTTTTATTTATATCATTCCTATATACATCCCACCATGTCCAATTATATTCGAATGTACTATAATATGTTACATCCTCGTCCTGCTCTTGAAGATTCTCCCAATCTTCTTTTAATTCAAAAAATTCATCAGTTGTTGATACTATTTTTATCTGCATTTTCCCCTCCAACAATTACATCTATTCAGATTAGGTCTTAATTAATTCCTTATATACATTTAAAAGTTTTTTTGAATTATCTTCAATTTTAATATTATTGATCTTTTGCTTATAATAAAAATTATTATCAATCACATCAATTGCCTTTTTATATAAATCATCTACATCTCTTGTTTTAAATAAAATGGTTCCTTCAGGTCTTTTTACAACATCACTTGCTATTGTAGGAATTTTATAATATAAGGCTTCTCGTATAGATACTGCATCACCATCCGTATTAGTTGGTCTTAGAAATAATTTACTTTTTTTAAGTATGGGATAAAATTCTGTATCCTTTACTTCAAAAATCATTATATAATTTTGAATGTTATATTCATTTATTTTGTTTTTTAACCCTTCATAATATGATTTCTCATTATGATTTTCCAGTTCAGTTCCCAACAATCCTATTAATAAACTTACATTATACCCTCTATCTTTTAATTTTCTAACAAGTTCAATAAGCATATCTAGTCCATACAAATCCTCATTATTATAAAACCTCACCCATCCATTTGCACTTATTAAGAATTTTGAATCTTCTATAAAATCCCGTACACTTTGAGGAATATTATTAAAATCCTGTTCACTTTCAATTGGACTTATAAATGCTGGGATATAACTTAGGTTTTTATTGTTGACTCCCAAATCTATCAATTCATTTATTGTATTTAAATTTACGCAAACAATCTTATTAATTTTCTTTATACTAAATAATAATAATCTTCTATATATCCAATTTGATTGGTGTAACTGATCATGCAAACTTTCACCATGGATTGTTAGAACAAGTTTCTTATTAAATATTTTAAAAAAGCCCATTAAAATTCTAATATTTCTATTTATACTATGAAAATGTATAATATCACATTTTAAGAAAGGTAATTTAAAAATAAATTTTCTGTAATTTCCTATCTGTAGTATATTTTTAGAACTGTTAATACAATCTTTTGATTCATTATAGATATTAACTTCTACATTATTATTACTTAAAAAAAGCATCATTCGTTTAACATGAACTGAAATCCCACCATAAGGAGGAGGAAAAGGACCAATTATATTAATCTTCATTTAATACTTCCTTTATTTTTGCTTATTATTTATAACCATATACTGAATTACTTCTTTATCTAATATTATTTATAATTAATCTAGTCTTTCCTAACTTTGTTTTTAGGATTTCAGCCTTACATATTATTACAATATCAAACTTATCTCCACCTTTAGCCTTTAGTACATTTAACATTTTTTCTTCTATATCACTGTTAAAACTACTTTTAGGCTTTATGTGAAATTCAATCTTTCCAGGTTCATTCTGTATTATTTGGAAATGCTCTACATACTTCCAACAAAACTCATCTATAATTATAGTAAGCCCATGTACTTTTTGTCCTTGTTTGGTAATTAACAATTCCTGTTTTCTACCATCTAAGCTTGTTATAATTCCATTTTCTATCATTCCTATATCTTGAGTCTTATATCTAATAAGTGGCATGGCATCATTCCAATAAGATGTACCCACTATTTCGCAGACGCCATCTTCATTAATAAAATTTTCGCTATAACCATATACATTCTCACATTTATAGGATATATTATTATTTTTAAATAGCCCCCAGGCTAAGTTACTTCTTTCCGTTAATCCATAATGAAAAATTATAGGAACATCTTTAAATACTGATTTACATAAACTTAATACATATTCTGTAACAATCTCTGAAGCCAAAAATATTCCTTTAACACCATCAATTCTTAGGTTATTTAATTTCATATACTGAAGTAAATATTGAAAACTTGCTGGATATGCATGAAAGAATTCTGGTTTAAATTTTTTTATTCTATTATAAATTTCCTCTATCCATTTTGCATTTAGATGGTTTAAAGATATTCGCATCCTATCACCAACATATGAACATGGATTTTGAAATTCTTTTTTTATTCCTTCATAACTCATTCTGACAATTTTAGAATATGATTTGTATCCGGTTTTACTCCATTTATAATCAAAAAAAGCTTTTTCTACCTGATTCTCTTCCTCACTTGTCCAAGTTCCTACATATTGTCCTGTAGAACCGCCATTTGTTTTATAAATTAAATCTTTCTTATTATACAAATCTGAAATAAATGCTTCGTTATTATCTATTATTATTTTTTTATCAACATACGGAAACATATTTAATATTTCCTTTGCATTATCTTTATTGATGTCATTAGGTTTTATATTTAAATTTAAATTCCTATAATAAGGTACATTTTTAATTGCATTTTTTAATATGTTTGATAGTTTATCATTTAAAACATCTTCAATTTTTATTTCATTATTTTGTCTTTTCAATAAATCTATAACTTCAAAATACTTATTATTATAGATTATCTTTTTGGGAATCCTATTTCTTACTTTATGAATTGATGAATATAATTTATCATTAGATTTTATTTTTCCCCTTAAATCCATCTACTTCATTACCTCCTGCTCCACTAAATAACTTATTTTACTTGCTTGCTCTAACTGCCATAGTGGTATGCTGTATATCTCTTCACTCTTTATAGCTTTTGCAAATTCTTTAAGTTCTTCATAATGCCCTTTTTCTGGAGATTTATGTTGAAGAGTTGATAGTTTCACTCCATAACCATTAATTCTTTTGTAGTCATCAATAGTTATGATTTTACCATCACAGTAGATTTGACAAAATTCTTTTGGATAGCTATTATTGCCAATTGATGTATAAGTTAATGTACATAGTGAGCCATCTTCATACTTTATTATTACTACCATATTATCTCTTTGAGAAATATTCTTGCCTCTTGGATTTATGCTGTCTACTGAGATACTCACAACCTTAGATTCTGTAAAATAATTAAATAAATCAAATATATGGCAGCATTCTCCTATAATTCTTCCTCCGCCTTCCTCAGTATGTACCCAGTGGTCAAGAGGAATATAGCCTGCATTCATTTGATAATTTATTATCATTGGATTAATCCTGCCCTCAATATACTTTTTAACTTCAAGTGCATATTTTGAAAACCTTCTATTAAAGCCAACAATATAAGGCACCTTTGTCTCTTCTATTGTCTTAAAAACTTTCTCCATTTCTTCTTTATTCAATGCCATTGGTTTCTCAACAAATACTGCTTTTCCTTTTTTCATAGCTTCAATTGACATATCTCCATGGAGATTATGCCTTGTACAGATCAAAACCATATCGACTTTAGGATCGTTTAATATTTCATTATAATCGGTAGTGGCATATTTAGCGCCATATTGTTCTGCTATAACTTTTGCATTAGTTCCCGTTCTGCTCATTATGGCATATATACTATAAATATCATTTAATTTTTTAAGGTTTGGTAAATGTATACTTTTAGCAAAACCACCTGCACCTATTATTGCCACATTAATTTTCCCGTTTTTCCTGAAAGGTTCACCTTCTATAAGGATGGTTCTTTTTACTTCTTGCTGTTCTTCACTGTATTTTAATAACACTATAAGAGGCTTATTTAGTGAATTTCTTAAATCCTTATATGCCTCTGAAGCTTCATCAATTTCATATATTTTTTCAATTAGTGGTTTTAAGTCTATTTTATTATCTGCTATAAGTCTTAAATATGCTTCCATATTCCTATTTTCTGTCCATCTAACATAAGCATATGGATAATCAATGCATTTTTCCTCATAAGATTGGTCATACCTTCCTGGTCCATAGGATGTTGAGATCACAAAATCAAGTTCCTTCTTATACATATCATCTCTTTTATATTCATTTCCTATTACACCTACAAGGACAACCTTTCCTTTTCTTCTACATATATTAAAAGCCTCTGATAAAACTTCATTTGAATTAGCTGATGCAGTAATTATTGTAACATCTACGCCATAATTTTCTGTAATTTTTTCTACTTCTTTTATTACATCATCTTTAGATGAATTAATTACATAATCACAAGAAGTTTCTTTTGCAATATTTAATCTTCTTTCATCTATATCAATACCTATAACCTTACATCCTGAAGATTTTAGCATCTGAGCTGAAAGCTGACCTAATATTCCCATACCAATTACAGCCACTATTTCTCCAAGTCTTAAATCTGCCCTTCTTACTCCTTGCATTGCTATTCCGCCAATTGTTACTGTTGATGCCAAATCCATATTTAAACTTTCTGGAATTCTAATAACAAGATTTCGTGGAACATCTATAAATTCTGCATGGTTAGCAAATCCAGCACCTGCACAAGCAACTTTATCCCCTATTTTTAAATCAAGTACATTTTTGCCAAGTCCTATGACTATCCCTGATGCACTATAACCTGCAAGCTTTGGAGAATCCATTTCCTTTACCTTGCCAAGAACTGAATTAAGTCCTTGAGTTTTAAACATGTTTAGTGCCTTTTTTACTTTTTCAGGTTGCTTCATTGCTTTTTTCACAATAGATTCTCCTGATTCTGTAACCCCTATGATTTCTGTTCCTGCACTTATACAAGAATATAATACTTTAACCAAAACACCATTGTCTGAAACTACTGGTGCTGGTATATCTGACACTATTGCTTGCCCTTGTTTTATTAATACCTGTTTCAAATATCATACTCCTTAACTATAAATTATTTTTGTAATATTCTTAATATCGTTTATTTCAATTTCTATCTTCTTACTGTTTAATCTTTGCCCATACCCATAAGAAATAAATGTATCACAAATTGAGTATTTATTATTAAACTCTAAGAATATTTTCTTTCCCGTTTTATTTAGTTCTATTCCATTATCTTTTTCTTTAATTTCTACATCAGCATCTAATATAAAATTCAAATACACCGTGTTATAAGCTTTGCTTCCTATAAGATTGTCCTCAATAACCAACTTATCCTTTAGCAAATTAATTTTTCTTTCGTGCAGCACACCATACTTTTCTTTGTACCCATAGTGTTCACCACAAAATGTTGTATCATTAAACAATTTACATTTTCCAAAACTCTGTTCTCTCATGCTAAATAAATCACATTCATCAAAATCATTCTGCTCTAAATTATCAATGCAAAGAGTACTATGCATTCTAGTTCTTCTGAACAGATTTCTCATTTTATAATCAGAAGTATAGACATAGGTTCCTGGATCTATTATAAAGTCTTCTCCATCTACATTTAGTTCAAAACTAAGTTGGTCATTATGACTATGACCTCCTTCGCCTCTACAAGATAATTCCCCACATCTGATTATGCAATAAGTCCTCTTATTTTTTAATATGTAGTATCCTCCATTAGAATATGCCTTTGATTTTAGATGTATTCCTTTGTTTATGAATTTGTAATTTTCCATTATCCATAGGGCATCTTCCTTGTATTTATTTCCCATAGCCCTAAAATCATCTCTATTAAAATACTCTCCTGCAATTCCTAAAACATGATTAAAATCTCTTTTATTCCATTCTTCATAATTAGATAATACCAGTAGTCTTCCATCATCAGCATCACCTATTATAGGAGAAAGACCATTAGGTTTTGTTATATACATTATGAATTCACACATTTTTTCAAGTCTTTTCATATATTCTTCTGAGAAATTTATATCATTTTTATTACACAATTTAGTTGTAATTAAAAATATTTCTGTTACAAGTCTATGATAAGATGTAGAACCTTCATAATTTGTTCCATCTTCATTGATTTCCTTACTCATTTCTTTTTCAAACTCAGAAATTGCAAACTTAAGCCACTCTTTAGAATTATTTCTCCTTTCATTATCTTGTACATTAAAATTTCTAAAATATATCCCAAGCCATATGAGTCCAGCCAAATCTGATAGGTAGTGATTAGTATTATATGATCCTTCATTTTCAAGATTTATATATATAAATCTACCATGAAGGTATAGTGATTTATTAAATTCAATCCAAAACTTATAATCAATGCGACTCGACTTTTGAAATAAGAAGTAACCACAAATTAAATTCACAGCTCTTATAGCCACATCCATAGTACATGTCCAATTTACAGACATCTCAACAGGATTTTTTTCAATCCAATCTTCTACTTCTGATTTAAATTCCAAAGGATACTTTTCATCATTAGTTATCAAATAAGCTTTTCCAATGGTAAATAAATGCTGAAACCTTGAAAGTTCCCATGGTACTTTAACATCTGCATTATTATATAAATTAACTATTTTTATATCTTTATAAAACTTATTATCCCACTTAAACCCAGTTTTAAAATCTTCATTCCAATGTATTTCTTTTCCTAAATATTTATGACTAGAACCAAGCAGATTAAATTCATGATTACATATTTTATTAGCTAATAGAATTATTGAATCCTTTACTAATAAATTATTTAATTCTGATATATAGTGCTCTTTTATACCTATATCATACAAAAATTTACAGTTTGGAGTGAAATCACCAAAAAAAGAATCTCTTAATGTAATTTTATTGCTCTTAATATTTACTTTTCTATAACTATAATAAATTTTCTTATTTATTTTTTTTAATACTTTTTTTAATATTATTTTTACTGGCATATTTTTTAATTTTCTGTTTTTCATATAAAACCTTCTTTGACCTTAAAGTTTAGCTTAAGAAGAACTGATAAGTTTAATAATGCTACCATAAAATACATAATAAAAAATTAGCCAAAAAAACTCACGAGTAAATCCCAAAAAACTAGTTCTACTAAACATAAATGCTAATGAAAATAAAAGGCTATAGATTATTATATATTTATTATTGTATAATTTTTTATATAATAAATTGAGAAATAGCCCTATAGTAAGCCCTATAATTAGACATCCTAAATAATGAAAGTTTAAAAAAGCTTCACTAGCTGGTGAATAACCAAGTCCCCCACCATTTGAAAACCATTTAGTATATATAGTACTTAACCATACATCAATTGTTTCTTTGTCCTTATCATATTCTAGCCATTCATAAGCAGCCTTAGATATAAATGGTATTGTTTTTATTACTGCTTCCGCATAACTTTTCCCACAGAATAATTCTGGTGTATATTTAGCACTCGACAAGTTAGTGAGATATACCATTCCAAACTCATTAATGTATATATCTGATTCTTTATATTCTCCTGATTGTTTGCTTTTCATATCAGCTATGGAAGATATTCCTTGGGTGTATCCATATTTAAAGTACTCCCTATACTGTTGATATAATATAAAAAAAAATAATAAAATTAGTAATGAAAATGTAACTTTTTTTATTATATTTCTGATTTTTTGCATATCTAAAGTATATATAATTTGAAAGAAGTAGTAACTTATACACATTAATGTAATAATTAATACTTCTCGCCTTCTAAGATCAATAAATAAAATAAATATTGAGTACAATATAGTTATTATTATAAAAATTAATCTTCGTAATTTATTTTTGTTATTAATAGTATTTTGAAACATCATAAATAGAGAAATTAGAATCAAATAATTGTTAAATAAAAAATCAAAGGCTGTATTTATAATCCCTAATTGTTCTGTTAATTTTTTAAATAAAAATGCATATCTATTCCATCTATCATAGTTCATAACTTGAAATCCCATTTTTACATATGGATACATATACCATGAAAAAGAAATAATAAAAATAATTAACCACAAATAGAAATTTATTTTATTACTTTGGTTATCAATTAAGTTTTTATTATAATCAAATTTAATTTTAGTTTTTTTATTTTCAACAAATGTTAAAGCCAATAATAATCCACATAAAAATAAAATAGATATAAATAACGATTTTTCTACATCATAGGAATTAAACATCCATCCCTTATCACTGCTTCCATAATCTAAAATTTCTGATTGTCTAAAGCAATAGACTATTGGAGTATATAAATTATAAAAAAGATATCCTAATATGAAGCTTAATCTAATATCTATAAAAAATGCGTTACTGTTTTTAAACAAAATATATAAATAAGATATAATAAAAATTAAAAATACACTAATTTCTAATCCAATAATTAACTTATTATTTACTACTGCTTTATATAAGAGTATAAATAAAAAAATCATTATTGCTGAATTTATAAATATTATATATTTTATGTCATGATTTTTTGAATTATTAGCCATATATTAATCCTCAATTTCAATAAAAAGTTTCTCATTAATTTATTTTTAATGATACTAAAGAGGGGCCATTCGCTAAGTCTTATTAAGAGAAAATGATGATTATAACATATATTAACTTATTCCCCTATATATTTTTGAATTTCTTCAAATCTTTTCTTCCAAGTATTTTCTTTTGCGAACTGGATATTTCTATCTATGTCTTTATCTTTATCTTCAATAGCTTTCTCAATATAATTGCAAAATTCATCATAGTTTCTGGCAATATATGCAGGACTGTTTATATATTTCATTTCCATAAAATCTGAACAAACTACATTAAGACCTACACTCATATATTCATAAAGTTTTATTGGCGAAACTGAATCTGTAAGACTATTTACCTTAAAAGGTATTATTCCTACATCACTATAATACAAGTAATTTGGAATATCTTCATATGCTCGTTTTCCTAAAATAAAAACATTTTTCATTTCTTTTAAAATAGATAAATCAATTCTCTCATTGCCTATCAAATAAAAATTTATATTATAAAGTTTTTCAGCACAATACTTTATCATGTTAACATCAAACCAACTATCAATAGCTCCAACATAAATAACTTTTTTAGCGATTGTATTTTCGAACTCATTTGGTAATTTATATTTTTCTCTTTGAAAATTTTCAAGCTGTACTCCATTAGGTAAATATATAAAATCTTTTCTCATATTTTTCTTTCTATTAATTAAGTCATGAGAAGTAACAAACACCTTGTCACCTTCCCTAATAATTTTATTTTCTAATTCCACCATACTGCTACAAGTTGTTGAAAATTTAGATAAATCATCTGCACACCTATAAAATAACTTTTTATACTTAATTCTTTTTGCTAAATAATAGTATTTAGGATTGGAAATCCATAAAACATCTACATCTATAAAATTATTATTTTTAAGAACTTTTTCTATGTTGGGTATAGTATAATTTATGCTTAATTTACTAAAAATCTTATTTTTGAATAATGGATAATTACCATATAAAAATAAGCTATATGGTGAATAAACCAAAAAGTTCTTTCTATAAGTAACAAGTTTTTTACCATGAAACTTTTTTCTACTATCATATGATTTTCTATCTTTAATAAATGTCATATAGTTATATATAGGATTTAACCATAAAACATTGAACTTATTTTGTGAAAATAATTGTGCATAATGATGATCTCCTAATTTAAAAACGCTATCTATTTCATGGGGGGCAAAAAATATAATCTTTTTCATTTTTCACCTATCTCCTTACTTTTACAATTAACACTCGTCTTAAATATTTCAAATAAGAAAAGGATATTATCATGACATATAACAATAAATTTATTTTTTTCTTGTATTTATAATTTTCTTTTCTAAAATGTTTGAAATTTAATATTTCATATTTTTCCATTTCTCCCAAACAAGATGATAATCCACTATATCCATATAAATATTTATAGAAGTTAACTAAGTTATTTCCTAACACATAACAATCATATTTTCTGTTAATGAGTTTAAAAACATAAGCATCTTCCATAAATCTTTGATTTTCTGGAAATAATCCAATATCAAATAGTGCTCTTTTACTAATAATTGTTGTAGACGGTACAAAAAAATTTCTAAATAAACAACAAAAAAATGAAACTTGTTTAACTGTTTCTTTTGTTATAAACTTTCGAATTTTAGTATTTTTTAACATAATATTATAATTACATCCAACCAAATCAGCATTATGTTTTTTTATAATATTAAGTTGTTCGCTTAATTTTTGTGGTAACCATTCATCATCTGAATCTAAAAATGCTATATATTCTCCTTTAGAATTTTTGATTCCCTCATTCCTTGCTTTAGATGGTCCAGAATTTTTTTGATATAAATTCATTATTTTATATTTTAAGTTAAACTTAATGAACTCATCTACTATCTTATGTGAATCATCTATTGAGCCATCATCAATTAATATAATTTCTAAATCCTTATAGGTTTGATTAATAACAGATTTTAAAGCTCTAATTATAGTTTCTTTACTATTGTAATATGGTATTATTACACTAACCTCACACATTATCACCACTAAAATTGTACGCCTTATTGAACTCTACATATTCCTTGGAATCCTTAGACCAAGGACAAATTATGAGACTATCTTCATGAACATAATAATCTGTATTAACCAATTCTTCACTTAGCCTAAACTTATTTAATCCAGCTACCTTCATATTTATATTATTTCCATAAGATTTTTTCAAAAAATCTATTGCAGCAATAATTGTATTGCCTGTATCTATGGAATCATCAACTAATAGTACATTTTTACCTGTTATTAAGTTATTGTCTACTTCTGTAACAAATCTATTACTCTTCCTTTTATGGATGCCTGATTTAAACTCTAATACCCTTAAAGCAATCCTTACAAATTGGGGCAGTTTTTTTAATATAAAGCTTAACTTTGATTTAATGCGATTTCCTTCTCTTGAAATTCTAATTCCCGTTAACTGAATATTAAAATAATCAGCTAATTCCTTTCCAACTAGATACCCACCTGATTTTATATAAATAACACAGTCTGGTTTAAAATTAGTTTTTTCAATTTCGCCTGCTAATTTAAAACAATCTTTTTTTACATTTTCTATAGATAAGGTTAAACACTTCATCATATTTACCTTTCAATATTAATTTCTTTATTCTAATTAACTTTGTATATTGGTGTATAATATTATTATTTTTTTTATTTGAAACTTTTAAATTCCTAAGTTCACTTTTTATATTTTCTTTTGTCACTTTGTTATTTAAAATCATATGATTAAATTTAAGTTCATAATAACTATGGGCATCGCTGCCTATTATCCCTAGTTTATTAAGTCCATTATTTAGTAAGACGGCTTGGTCTATATCGTATTTTCCTATACATCTTCCATTAAATACTTCTATAATATCAATATAATTAGAATATTCTCTTATAGCATCTTCGCTTAAGCAAGTTTTCTGCCTTTTCCTATCAAAAGGATGTGGCACATATACTACTCCAATTTGCTCCCTTATCCTTTTTATTGTTTCCCCAGGAGTTAAACCTTTTTCAATATTTTCATTTAAAAATAAGCCAACTATTTCACCTTCAGTTGTCATTATTTCTTCGCCTATTATAACATCTATATCTTGCCCATATATTTTTTTAAATTCAACTGCACCTTCTATTGTATTATGATCAGTTATTGCTATTCCAAATATATTATTTTTCTTTAAACTCTTATATAACTTATTTAATTTAACATCACTATCAGGCGAATACTCAGTATGAACATGAAATATATACCTATATTCTTTCATCCTCTATATTCTCCAAACACTTATTCCATACTTTCTAGCTTCCACTTGGTTAACCACCGCTTTTGTGTCAATACATACTACTTTAGATTTTAACAGCTTACTCATATGTTCAAAATCATCTAATTCTATTTCATGTTGTTTTGTAAGAACTAATACTGCTTCAGCATCTTTTATTGCTTCATTTTGAGTATTTACCTTAAAATCATGTTCATTTACCACTGCTGGATCAAAAGCCTTAACCTCAGCTCCCCGCTTAATTAATAGCTTACAAATCTCTACTGCCGGACTTAGCCTATCGTCATTGGAATAATCCTTCATCGCAAGCCCTAAAACTGCTACCTTTGCATCAATAATTTTCTTACCTTGATTACTTAAAAGCTCCTCAACTTTATTTACTATAAATTCAGGTAATGCTTCATTTTCTTCTCTTGACATTTTTAATAATCTCATATCAATATCCATCTCTTCAGCTTTTGGTTCAATATAATAATAAGCATTTGGTATACAATATCCTCCAACACCTGGTCCAGGTGTAAGTAAATTTACTCTTTTATGAGTATTGGCAAGCTTAATCACCTCAAATATGTCTATTCCTAATCCCTCTGTAAATCTTGCAAACTCTTGAGTCATGGCAATATTAACATCCCTTTGAACATTTTCAAAAACTTTCGATGTCTCTACCACTTTTATACATGATGCTTTAATTACTTCAGTTTTACATACTATTTTTAAAAGATCTATTGCTCTTTCACAACTCTTTTCATTTATACCTGCAACCAAAGTTGGCATATTAGCAAATTCATCAAACGCTTTACCTTCAGCAATTCTTTCAGAAGAATATGCTAGATAAAAATCTTCCCCTGCCTTAAGTCCCGATTCTTTTTCTAAAATAGGTAATACAACTTCTTCAGTAGTTCCTGGTACTACTGTACTTCTTATTATTATTAAATCTTCTTTTTTTAAATTTTTTCCTATGGTTATACATACATTTTCTAAATAATCTATTATATACTTTCCCTCTTTAATAGGAATGCCCACTGTCACTATTATATTATTACACTCTCTTACAGCTGAAGCGCCATCAATTGTAGCTTTATACCTTTCTTCTTTTAATTCTTCTTTAAGTATTTGTTGTATTGTAATTCCATTAAAATTCTCTGTATTATGAGTTACACCATTGTTGGCATCATTTACAAAATTTTCATTTATGTCAACTCCTATAGTTTCGCAGCCCCTAAGTGCTAAACTTAAAGCTAAAGGTAATCCAACAAATCCTTGTCCAAAAATGCATACTTTCTTATTTTTTTTACTAATATTAATTTCTTTACAACTAATTAAATTTGTAACATTTTCTACTATCACAGTATGCCTCCTAATATTAATCATCATTTCCATTATTCTAGTAATATTTACTTCTTGTGTTTTTTACTGCATACAATACAGTTCCCATTATGTTTGCTCCTACTTTGTCCAAAAGATTTTTTGCTTCAATTACTACATCTTTTTTTGTTATTGAAGCTCTTACAACTAAAATAGTTCCATCAGCTTTTACTGAAAGTATTTGAGCATCTGTAACTACATTAAGTGGTGGAGTATCCAATACTACTATGTCGTATTCTTCTTTTAATTTTTCAATAAGTTTTATCATAGCTAATGATGCTAACATTTCTGATGGATTGGGTGGAATTTTTCCTGAAGTCAAGAAATAAAAATTATCATTGTGCTTTTGTATAGATTTTTCAATGACCGCTGATCCAAGTAAAACTTCTGAAAGCCCTACTAAATTTGGAACTCTAAAACTCTCATGTACTGATGGCTTTCTTAAATCGCAATCTATGAGAATAACCTTTTTTTCACTTTGAGCAAATGTTAAAGCAATATTTTTTGCAACTGTTGATTTTCCTTCTGTCATTTCTGAACTTGTAACAACTATAGATTTTATCTCCTCATCAATGGAAGAGTATTGTATATTAGTTCTTAAAGTTTTATAAGCTTCTGCTACTATTGATTTTGGGTTATCCTCTACAGTAAACATAATTTTATTTCTATTAGTAGATACTTTTATTCTTTTCTCATGTTTTTTATTTTCAGACTTGTCAGATACTTTTTTCTTTTTTTCATGTTTACTTCTTTTAGATAAGAGCATATCTGTCCCCCCTTTATTGCTTAAGAAAATCAGGAATAACCCCTAATACTGGTAATCTTAATTCAGCCTCCATTTGTTCTTTATTTTTAAAAGTATTATCTATAGATTCTAATAAGAAACTTAATATAGTGCTAATTATTAATCCAAGTAAAAATGCAATAGTTATATTTATTTTTCTATTGGGACTTATTGGATTAAGCGGAATTTTAACTCTTTCTATTATTTTCACATTACCATTTGGTATAAATTCTGTAGATTCCGCTACAAGTTCATTTGTAACGCAATCTAATATATTTCTAGCTAAAACTCTATCTGTATTTGTATACTCAATTTGTAAAATTTGAGTATCTGTTGTTGGAGTAACTTTTAAATTTTTGAGTATATCTTGTGATTTTAAACCTAATCTTTCCACATCAACTGCTTTTTCCACCAAATCAGTGGTTTGAATCACTTCTGCATATGTTTTTAATAGCTTTTGATACATGTCAACATCATTTCCACTGTAGTTTTGATCTTTATCTTGAGTTTTTGAATCTTCTTTTCCTATAAATACCTTGGTGCTAGCCTGATATTTAGGTATAATTATAAAAAAACTTATAATTATCGAGAAAATAGTTGCAGTTAATGTTATCATACATATGAATTTCCATCTTTTTATTAATATACCCGCTAATTTTTCAAAATTTATAATTTCTTCATTCATCTGTTTAATTCCTCATATATTAGTATCAATCAATATTTACCTTATCTCCAACATTTACCCTATCTTCAATACTTACCTTATCTTCAATTTTATTTTTCTCTAATTCTATAATCTCACTTTTTTCATCGGTTCCATAATAGTAATAATTTTTCTTTATATCATTGCTTACTTTATTTATAACTACTCCTATTATATTTGCCCCAACTTTATTTAAAAGATTTTTTGCTTCTTTTACATCTTCTATTTTAGTTTCTCCAGCTTTTACTACAAGAATAGTTCCATCTACTTTAGTTGATAAAATTTGCCCATCACTAAACGTTCCTAAAGGAGGACTATCTATTATTAGTATGTCATATTGTGCTTTGAGATCTACTAATAAATTGTTCATTGCAATTGAACTAATCATTTCGGCTGAATTCGGTGGGATTTTCCCACTTGGTAATATATGAATATTAGTTTTATATTCTTGAATTGCATTATTTAATGTTTTTTTTCCTATAAGTACATCTGAAAGTCCATATAAATTTGATAAATTAAATTTTCTATGAATGGAAGGTTTCCTTAAATCACAATCAATAATTATTACTTTTTTTTCATTCTGTGCAAATGATAATGCTAAATTTCCCGATATTGTTGACTTCCCATCTTCAGGATTAGCACTTGTAACAACAATACTTCTAATTTCCTTATCAATTGAAGAATATTGTATATTTGTTCTTAATGTTCTATATGATTCTGCTTCTACTGAGTTTGGTTTATTTTCAACTATAAACATTATTATTCCTCCATTTTCAATTCTTCCCTTCACAAGGTATAAGTCCTATTACAGGAAGTTCCATTACTCTTTCAGTTTGTTCTTTTGTTTTGAATGTGTCATCCATATATTCAATTAATAAAACTATTGCAACTCCCATCATAAACCCTACCAAACAAGCTACTGCTATGTTCATCCCCTTGTTAGGGCTTATTGGCTTTTCTGGTAATTCAGCACTTTCTACAACTTGTACATTTCCATTTTGTATAATTTCTTTTGTCTCCACCATAAACTCATCTATGACTGATACTAAAACTTCTTTAGCTAATGCTTTATCCTTATTTTGATAACTTATCTCTAATATTTGAGTATCTGCCATAGGAGTAATTCTTAAATTATCAATTACTTCTGAAGGTGTTATATCTAAATTATTTTTATTAATTGTATTTCCAATTAAATCCTTAGTTTTTAGTAACTCTGAATATGTCTTTAATAATTTTTGATACATTTGAACATCATTATTATTATAATCTGCATTATTAGTTTCTTCTTTACCTATAAAAACTTTTGAATTAACCTCATAAACAGGTGTAATCACATAGAAGCTTACTAATGTTACAATTAAAGTAATACCTACTGTTATTCCAGCTATAATTTTCCATCGCCTTTTCAGTATTTTAAATATGTCTTCAATTTTGAACTCCATCTCTTCCATTACATTCCCTCTCCTTTTATCTAGTAATCCCATTATTTTGCACAGTATAATTTTTTTATCATTTTTATTTAGCTAACCATATACACTTTTCCTTAACTTATTCTTTCTACAGAATTATCATCTTTTAATATTCATGTTCTTTTAATATAAATATAAATATATGGTTACCATTATGTCTTATATAATATGTATATTTGTCTATTTTATATTTTAGAAGCATCTTGAAATATATCATTTAAAATTTATACTATAAATTCTAAATTTTAAATTATCTATTTTTATTAGAATTTTGGATTTTATTAGCTTTCAAGCTTCAAAGATTTTTCATTTTTTTAGACATTAAAAAAGCAAGCTTTTAGTTTATGAAAAAGCTTGCCCCTATTAGTTTCTACATATTTAAAAAATAACTGATCAGTGTATTTTATTTTTCCTTATATTTCTCAGTTCTTTTGATTTATTCTATATTGTCCATTATTATAATTTAATTTTTTATCTATTTATTAGGTAATTTTATGCATCCACACTGTGATTCTTTTTCTCTAGATTTTTTATACCCAGAGCCTATAAATACCCCCGTAATAGCTACTATAGTGCCTAAAAATGTCCCACAAAATAATAAATATATTTCTGCATTGTGCGGATTATTAAATAATAGTAATGCAAGCTGTTTTACGAAATTATTTTGTATTGCTAAGATAGGCATAATCAAAATAGTAATAAAAAATATAATTAGAATAATAAATTTAATCTTTGCCTTATTCAATTTTATACACAAAATCCTCACCCCCTCTATTATTATATATGAATTGAATGAAAATTTTGTGTAGGTTAAACTTTAATTACTTGCACATTTTTTAGTAATACTTTTGATATTCTCTAGTAATTACATTTCTAAGCCATTGTTGATTATCTAAATACCATTTAATAGTCTTCTCAATTCCAATTTCAAAAGTAGTTTCCGGATGCCAGCCTAGAGATTTTTCAATTTTAACTGGCATTATTGCATATCTTCTATCATGACCTTTTCTATCGTCAACATATTTAATTAACTTCTCAGTTACATCTTTATCTACATGTTCATTTATATATTCTATTACTGTTTTTACTATTTGTATATTAGTTCTTTCGTTATGTCCCCCAATATTATAAACTTCTCCCACTTTACCATTATTAATAACCATATCAATTGCATTGGCATGGTCTTCTACATATAACCAATCTCTTATATTCATACCATCCCCATATACAGGTAAATATTTATGTTTCAAACAGTTATTTATTAATAATGGAATTAATTTTTCTGGAAATTGTAATGGCCCATAGTTATTAGAGCATCTTGTGATATTAATTGGCATATTATACGTATCATAGTAAGCTTTAACCATAAAATCTGCTCCAGCTTTACTTGATGAATATGGGCTATGTGGATCTAATGGTGTTGTTTCCATAAAAAATCCTTCTGAACCTAAAGATCCATATACTTCATCTGTTGAAACCTGAAGGAATTTTACGCCTTCTTTAAACCCATCTTCTGTTTCCCAAGCATTTTTCGCACAATTAAGCATATTAACTGTACCAAGTACATTTGTTTTAGCAAATATTTCTGGATCTTTTATACTTCTATCAACATGTGATTCTGCTGCAAAATGAACAACATAATTTATATCAGCAGCTTCAAAAAGACTTGAAACTAATTCTTTATCGCAAATATCGCCTTGAACAAATGTATATCTCTTATCATTTTCAATTGACTTTAGATTTTCTAAATTTCCTGCGTAAGTCAATTTATCTAAATTAATTATCTTAATATCTTTGTATTTATTTAGCATGTATAAAACAAAGTTTGATCCTATAAATCCAGCTCCACCTGTAACTAAATAAGTTTTCATTGCTACACCCCTTTATTATCTAATTTATTTATAAATGATTTTAATGCATCTTTCCAATCTCTCATTTCATCACTAACGATACTTCTAAGCATCATGTTATCAAGTGATGAATATTCTGGTCTTTTTGCTGGAGTTTTATATTCTTTTGACGTACAAGGAATAACTTTACACTTTTCTCCCGATAATTTGATTATCATTTTAGCAAAGCCATACCAGGTGCATTCCCCTTTGCCTGTGCAATGATATACTCCATATTCTTCAGTTTCTATTAATTTTAAAATATGATAAGCTAAATCATTTGCATGTGTAGGATTACCACTTTGATCGTCTACAACATTTATTGTATCTTTATCTTTTCCAAGTTTTCTTATAGTATAAACAAAATTATGACCTACATATCCATAAAGCCACGCTGTTCTAACTATGAAATACCTTGAACAAAATTCTTTTACATAATTTTCCCCTAAAAGCTTAGTTTTTCCATAAATGCTATTCGGAGCTGTTGAATCATATTCAGTTAATGGTTTATTACTAACTCCACTAAATACATAGTCAGTTGATACTTGCACTAATTTAGCGCTTATTTCTTCACAAGTTATTGCTAAATTTCTAGGTCCAATTGAATTAACCTTAAATGCAAAATCTTCATTACTTTCACAACCATCAACATTTGTAGCTGCTGCACAATTAATTACTACATCTGGTTTTAGATCAATCATCGTATTTTTAACTTTTATCAAATTAGTTATATCTAATTCATCTATATCTAGCGCTATAATTTCAGATTCTTTTATAATATCTGAAACTTTTCCTATTTCAGCTCTTCCAATTTTAATTATATCCTGAAGTTCACTACCCAATTGCCCTTTACATCCTGTTATTAATATTTTCATATAACTGCTCCTTAAAACTTGATAATTAGATATAATCAGTGCTATTCCCACTTAGCACTGATTGTATAAGCATACTCTTAAGAATAATATTCTGAACCAAATATATGGTTCAAAATTTAGGAATATTATAATAAAAAACTTCATTTATAAATTATATATAAATTAAATTATTTGTATATAAAATCCTCATACTCCTTTAAGTTCAAGTCCTTTAAATTAGGATGTAACTTGTCCTTTTCAGATAAAAGTATATTTTCTAATCTATCTAAAGGCCATTCTATATTGATATCTGGATCATCCCACATAATCCCACCATCATATTCTGGATAATAAAAATCTGTACATTTATAATTAAATACAGCCTCATCTGAAAGTACTAAAAATCCATGTGCAAAGCCTTTGGGAATATAAAATTGTTTTTTGTTTTCTTCACTTAGAATAACCCCTTCCCATTGTCCATAAGTTTCAGATCCACTCCTTAAATCAATAGCCACATCAAAAACCTCACCTCTAGTTACTCTAACAAGTTTCCCCTGACTATGCTTTCTTTGAAAATGCAATCCTCTTAAAACACCTTTACTTGATTTTGACTCATTATCTTGAACAAAAGTCATGTTAATTCCAGCTTCTGAAAACTGTTCTTTATTGTATGCTTCTATGAAATAACCTCTGTTATCACCAAAAACCTTAGGTTTTATTATATATACTCCATCTATTTTTGTTTTATTAAAATCAAAATTCCCCATTATTACACCTCTTATTTTTTTTTACTTCAATTTCTGATTTTATTTTATCAAGTTGAATTTCCTTTACTATATCCATTAGATATTTTCCATATCCAGTTTTCATTAGTGGTTTAGCAAGTTCAATAACCATTTTTGCACTTATCCACCCTTGTCTATAAGCAATTTCTTCAAGACAAGCTATATAAGTACCTTGAGTGTTTTCAACTGTTTCAACAAAATTAGATGCTTGAAGCATAGATGCATGAGTTCCCGTGTCAAGCCATGCCATTCCTCTACCTAATAATTGAACCTTTAATGTTCCCTCTTCCATATAAGATTTGTTTAAATCTGTTATTTCTAGTTCTCCTCTTGGTGAAAGTTTTAATTCTTTAACCTTTTTAACTACTGAATTATCATAAAAATAAAGACCTGGAACTGCATATTTAGATTTAGGCTTTTCTGGCTTTTCCTCCAAAGAAATAACTTTACCATTATCGTCAAATTCAACTACACCAAATTCCTTTGGATTTTGAACATAATAACCAAATATATATGCGCCACTTTCTAAGCTAGCAGCATTTCTTAAATGCTCTGTAAAGCTTTGACCATAGAAAATATTATCTCCTAGTACCATTGCGACATTATCGTCGCCAATAAATTCTTCTCCAATAATAAACGCTTCCGCAAGTCCATTAGGATTTTCTTGAATTGCATATTCAATATTTAATCCTAAGTCTTGTCCATCTGCAAAAAGTTCCTTAAAATTAACTATATCTCTTGGTGTAGATATTATTAATATATCCCTTATTTCAGCCAACATTAAAACTGACATTGGATAATATATCATTGGTTTATCATATATTGGTACCATTTGCTTTGACATTGCTTTTGTTACAGGATATAGGCGAGTTCCTGAGCCACCAGCTAAAATTATTCCTTTCATACTATTACTCCTTTTAAATTATAATACTAAACTATGTTACATCACTATGACTGTCTGTATTTAAACTTAGATATTAAAATACTTACTTTTAAATTTTATTTCACTCCATAATACTCCACATACCAATTCGCAAATCTCTGCAGTCCCTCCTCTATGCTCGTGGATGGCTTAAACCCTACAGCTTCCTGAAGTTTATCTGTTGAAGCATAGGTTGCAGGTACATCTCCTTCTTTTAAAGGTTCGAATATCTTTTCAAAGGCTACGTGTCTCTCTAATGTTTTACTTAAAGCTTTCTCCAATGTTGTAATAAATACCATGAGCCTTTCTGGACTGTTATTTCCAATATTAAATACTTTGCTAGGCTCATCTCCTATAGATGGATTGTTTAGCAGTCTAGTAACTCCTTCTACTATATCATCTACATAGGTAAAATCTCTGTATAAATCATGTTCAAAATTACCATTGTTAAATATCTTAATGGGTTCTCCCTTAAAATACTTATTTGTAAATCCAAAATACGCCATATCTGGTCTTCCCATAGGACCATAAACCGTAAAGAACCTAAGACCTGTAGCTGGAATCTTATAAAGATGGCTATATGTATAAGCCATTAATTCATTTGATTTCTTAGTCGCTGCATAAAGAGATACGGGATTGTCTACAAAATCTGATTCTTCAAATGGTACTTTTTTATTAGAACCATATACTGAGCTTGAGGATGCATACACTAGATGCTCTACTGGATTATATCTACAGGCTTCAAGGATATTAAAAAAGCCTATGATATTACTTTGAATATATACATCTGGATTTTCTATAGAATACCTAACACCCGCTTGAGCAGCTAAATTTACTACAATATTCGGCTTATACTCTCCAAAAATCTTAAAAACAATATCTTTATCAGAGATATCACCTTTAATAAAGGTAAACTGTTCAAAAGGCTTAAGCTTTTCTAATCTTCCCTGTTTAAGATTTACATCATAATAATCATTTATATTATCAATACCAATTACTCTACAGCCTTTTTCTAAAAGCTTCTTGGATAAATAAAATCCAATGAAACCTGCAGCTCCAGTAATCAGATATATTTTTCTTGCATCTAAAGGTTTATAACTCAAATTTCTGCCTCCTTAAAATAGATATCCTTATCTTCCTATATAATAATGCCCTACTTCTTTCATATCTTGAACGTTATAAGAATTCCTAAATCAGCACAAAATTAATTCTTAGTTACTGCAGCTTGAGAATGAGTCTCAAAAATTTTAATGTATGGTCTTCCTATAGAATAATACTCAACGCCTGCTTGTTTCATGTCCTCAACGTTATAGATATTTCTTCCATCATATACTAAAGGTGTTTTCATAAGTTCCTTATACTTCTCTGGTTTTACAGCTTTAATCTCATTCCATTCAGTAAAGATAAAGCATACATTAGCTCCTTTTAAAGCTTCTTCAACATTTTCAACATACTTCATAGTACCTTGTCCATTTTTTCCTTCTGGATACCTTTTTTTAAAATTATCTATGCCGACAGAATCATAAGCATAGACTTCTGCTCCATGCTCTAATAATAATGGTACATTATCTAAAGATGGTGCTTCTCTTAGGTCATCAGTACCAGGCTTAAAAGCAAGTCCAAGAACTGCTACTTTTAAACTATTAAAAGTTATAAGTCTGTTAGAAGCCTTTTTAAACAACATCGTTTTCTGATCTTTATTAACATCTACAGCTGCTTTCACTGTTCTTAATTCATAACCATGATGCTTTGCAAGATATGCTAATGCTTTTGTGTCTTTTGGGAAACAAGAACCACCATAACCTATACCCGCATTTAAGAAGTTCTTACCTATACGTTCATCAAAACTCATGCCTTTTGCTACGTTCTGAATATCTGCTCCTACAAGTTCGCAAAGGTTAGCTATATCATTAATATAAGATATTTTAAGTGCAAGAAAGTCATTTGAAGCATACTTTATCATTTCTGCTGATCTTCTATTTACTGATACAATTGGAAGATTAAAAGGCTCATATATACTCATAAGTATATCTTCGGCCCATCTGCTTTCAGTTCCAATAATAATTCTTGCTGCATGAAGTGTATCATGCACTGCTGAGCCTTGAGCTAAAAACTCAGGGTTAGATGCTACTTCTACTTTAACATCATTAACTAAAAAGTCCTTTATAAATTGTTCTACCTTATCATTAGTACCAACAGGCACTGTAGATTTTACTACCACAAGACAGTCCTTTTCTATAGTTTCAGCTATCTGTCTTGCAACTGTAGCTATATAACTTAAATTTGCAGAACCATCTGGTTGCTCTGGAGTTCCTACTCCTATAAAAATTGCATTAGCTTCTTTGTAAGCTGTTTCGTAATCTGTAGTATAATTAATCCTTCCTGTAGCATAATTTTTCTGCATTAGTTCTTCCAAATCTGCTTCATATATTGGAGAAATTCCTTGTTTCATTATATTAACTTTATTTTCATCAATATCTACACAAGTTACTTGATGTCCTACTTCAGCAAAGCATACACCTGCTACCAAGCCAACATATCCTGTTCCAGCAACTGCTATTTTCATAATTTATCGTTCCTCCTTTAGATTTATTAAAATTTAGTGTATACATAAATACCAACCCATTTATCATAATTTTTTAGGAATTATCTTCAGATTATTTACTAATTTTTGTTTTATATTAACGAACAAAATATTTACTGAATCCCTATTTATAATTAGAAATAATATATAGCACAGAGAAAAAACTATTGTTGCAAATACTGTATTTAGATACCAAGAACTAAGCATAAAAACAACGGTTAATAATATTTCTTGGATTAAACTTTTATCGATTTTATTATCCATCATAGATGACAAAAATATTTCTGATAAAATGCTTCTAAAAGCAACAGCTACAACCATAAATATAATTATCATATATATACTATTGAACACATATACTCCAATTAATGACAATAAAAGGCTTAAAAAAGCTGTTAAAATATTAATTTTTAGAAGCAATTTTTCTTTACGCATTACCTTAAAGAAAGTATTACATAACATCTGCATTTTACCATCAAATGTACAAATTGGAAGTAAAAGTGCTAAATATTTTAAACTTTCTTGATACTGTGGAAGCCATATTCCTAACAGCCATTTTATAGGTATATAAAAAAGGAATATAATAGGTAAAACAATGCTCAATAAATTTCTTGCACTTTTATAGAATTCTTTCTGTTTTTGAAAATTCACCTGCCTAAGAGCAGGAAAAAGTACCATACTAACCTGCGTAATAAATTGCAGGAAAAAATTTGTCATTGATAAAGCAAATGAAAATTTACCAAATGCAGTAATTCCCCATACATTATCTATTATTAGTCGACCTACACCTAAAGTCAGCATACTGGCAATATTCGCTATTAATAAGTTACATCCTACCAATATGTTAGTTTTCAATTCTTTTATCGCATCAAGATAGCTGCAATGTTTTGCAAACACAATTTCTTTTCCACGAAACATACAATAGATAAAACAACACATCTTGCTTGCAATATAAAGAATTACAAAGTACTGAAAAATTTTTACATTACAAATTAAGCTACCTAATACTATTAATATAAAAATTACTCTATCAATAATAATAGATAGAGAATAATATCTTGTTTGATTGACTGATTGAAAAATATATCCTAAAAATACTGCTCCATTATTAATAATCATATATAATGCAGTTGCTACTAATACAAATATCCTACTACTATCTGAACCTTTTATTAATGCAACAACAATTACAAGAATAGATATAAAAATTTGTGCTATAAAAGATAGTCTAAACTGTGTTCCCAATAAAGAGTAGTTTAATTCCTTGTATTTCTTCCCCCCTAACCTTAAATAGATTCCATCAATCAATCCAAAAGTGAACAATCCTACATATCCACTATAAAAAATAAATAATTGCCAATAGCTATATTCTTCAACACCTAAGATTTTGGGAACAACCAAAGACATAAGAATACTTAATAACAGCGATATCCCCTGTGCTCCAAATGCATAAAGTAGATTGTTAATTATATTTGAATTTCTCGAGCTCATCATATAAGCCTCCATTTATTGTTGTCATTAAATAGCCTTTGCAATATTTCATCTACATTATCTTCTGTCAACTCTTCATATAATACGTTTATATTTTTTTACTAAGTGTAAATAATAATTCTGAAAAATCAATTTTTAGAAGTTTTTTCATGATTTTATCAAAAAATCTATATTTAAAAATTTTATTTCCTGTATAAATTGCATATGGTAGTACATTTTTTAAAACAATACTTCCAGCTCTGATTATAGCTCCTTGACCAATGCTTATACCGGATAATATTACTGATCCGTATCTTATCCAAACATCATCTCCTATAATAACAGAACCTTTTGTTATTGATTCTGCAATTGCATTATTAGAAATATGATTTCGAAAAGGATATGTTGTAATAAAGTTATATTTATGCTTCCCCTAAGAAGAAATTCACATTATCGGCAATTGAGCAATAAGAACCATATTATAAGAGATTCTGCTTTTTGTTTATAATAATGTACATTTATTACACCATATGTATTCATCCCAACCATTACTATTGAAATCGGAAAAATTCTTCCTGCTTTCGTAAAATTATGAGTATTAGCTTTTCTCCATTTATTTTCCATATATAATTTTCTGAATGAATCTCTAATTGATTTAACAATACTCGTTAGCATAAATTGTCTCATTGTACTAAGTAAGATATCAGTGTTTAAGCATTATCTTACATCTTTTTCTTTGATTTTAAAATATAACCTTATACTTAAGATTTATATGCATTATCTTATTAGATTTATCATCTTTTTTAATTAACACATATCATTAAAATCAAGTAATTTAATCAATTGACTTTGAATATGACTAAAACCATATCGTTGAAAAAACTTCTTCTCAATATTAATAATACAATCACTATATTTTTCACTTTGGTATAGTAGTTCTTCTAAAGCATATACCCATTCATTAGTGCTATTTACTGTTTTCCCAAAATCTGATACTATTTTGGCATTTATGCCAACATCACTTGCAACCACTGGCTTTTTTAAATTCAAATATTGTATTAATTTAAACCCACATTTACCTGTATTAAATTTCGTATCAAATAATGGCATAACACCCACAGTAAAATTTGACATATCTTTTATATATGATTTTTTGTCCCATTTAATAAAAACAGAATTATTAATTTTATCTGTATAACCATAATCTTCATTACAAATATATTGGAAAGTTATTTTAGGATGTTTTTTCACTAAAATATTTATTGGTTCAATAAGAATATCTAAATTATTAATAGAAGCCTGACTACCAAGCCAACCTATACATTTTTCTTCAAATGTATTATGATAATATTTTTCATATGCTGGCGTATAATCAACTGTGGGTAAAATAACAACATCTTCACAATATTGAGAATAATACTTTCTTAAGATTTCATTTCCAACGATAATACGATCCGCACATTTTGCTATAAACTTAGTTGCATCATGCTTATTAAGATATACCGCATCATCTACATCAAATATAATTTTAACATTTCTTTTTCTTAAATAATTAAGCAAGTTAATATTCAATCCAGGAATTACACATTTCTGGATAAAAACCACATCATATTTTGGTGCAATAAAAAGTAATTGAAAAATGCGAACTATCGTTTTTATTATATATTGAAAAAATATTGGAATTAGATATTTTTTCTTTTTTCCCATATATTTCGTAAAATACCTATCATTCCAAAAACAGAAGAACTTGGAATGATATTTTTCTTCTATTTCACTTCGGTATATTAGAACCCGATAATTAGAAGATGCCCCTTTTTCAGAGAATTTTGTAAAAAAACATATTTTTTTCTTTTTATTTTTCTGTTGCATGATATTTCACCTAAATACCTTTTCACTATAATTATTAAAATTCTGTAATTGCTGAATTATTTAATTCATAAAATAAACAAAAATATTATACTACCATCTGATTATGGGAATATTCTTAAACTTTAAGTCGTAATCTTTTGACTTTTTTGACTTTTTCTCTATCTTTAACAGTGCAATTAACATAGAAAATAAATGTCTTAAGAAATATCCATATCCAAAATCCAGTTTGTATCCATACAGAAAGCATTGTAATATATTGATCATTAAAAAATTGCATAAATAATGGATAGAATGAAACTGAATATATTATTAACCACATTTGTGTTTTTTTTATAAATGTTTTTTTATAAATCCAACCATATAAAAGGCCTAATATAAATTGAATAGAAACCGCATAAGCCAAGCCAAAATCGTTCGCATACCATTTATAAATAGTATAAACATTTCCAAGACTTCCATCCATATTAGTGACATAAGGTTCAACCATTGACACAACAGGAACATTAATTCCTATTGCATTAAGAACCGCCAGAAAAAATCTAAATGTATATACGCCATTATATATAACATGCTTTGAAGCCGCCCAATTGCAAAATGCAACTAAACTTCCACACAAATAATTTTCAAGTGTAACCATCATTGAAGTTTTAGTTGATGTGTCATAAGGAGTTTTCAATATTGCATATACTGTAAAAATGGCACTCAAAACTACTATAAATTTAATTGCAATCCTAATAAGTTGAATATTAGATTTACGATGCATTAACATATATATTATTGCCATCGGAATAATAAAGCTGAACATCCCCCCCCTTCCCTGCCCAAACATATTTAATGCAAAAGCAACTATAAATTGTAGATAAAACCATTTATTATCTAGTTTATATTTATCTTTTTTTAAGAATTGAATAAACATTATACAGGTAATAATTCTCGAAGCAGTTCTAAGATATGGAATTAAAAAGAAATCAATATACTCTCCCATTGAAACTGACCATTTATAAGTAAACCATATGTTATATTGAAAATGTCCTAATATATATTTATAAACATCATAAAAGAAATATATTGACATCATTAACTCGAACACGATGAATATCTTAAATAGCAATGAGCAACGTCTATTATCCACGACTTCTATAGCTTTAGGATGTTTTGGGATTTTTTTATTAACAAAAAAGAACCCTAAAATAAATACAAAAATCCCAAGTGGAAAAATAAATGCGTATATATTTAATTGATAAGAATTAACTCCAATTCCCTCGGTCATAACTAGCCATAAAACTGGAATAATCCAAGATATTGTTAATATTATTGGAGGTATAATTAAATCTTTACACACCAATAATAAAGTAAAAAGAATAGATATTAATAAAATTAAAATTATAACATTAAACATATTTTCACCTTATTTTATAAATTAATTAAATAAAAATAGTTAATACATTTGCATAGTTAATCCATCTATAATTCCTTTACAAATCGCTTTAAATTTATATTTTTTGTTCTTTTCAAACAATAATGTTTTTACAGTTAAGTTCCATAATTTAGGAATACATAGTTTCATAATTTTTATTTTTTTATACTTTTTACACAAATAAACACAATTCTTAGAATAATAATATTTTCTTATATCGTTATGGTTAGTAACCTCAACTGTTCGACCCAAAATATTTTCATTTTTTAGATTTCCAAGCTGATGAAGTAATTCAACATTTGCAATTCTTAAAATTTTTAAACTCGCCTGTGTAACTTGATAAGAATAATCATAATCAACTAAATCAATAAACATTTTTTCATCAAATCGAGCTATTTTATAACAAGCATTAACATTAATAAACGATGCAGAAGTAATACACCTTTCAACGTATTCATTATATAGATTTTTTTTGATACTTTCTGTTGCATTTCTATCAATAGTATATGGACAAATAATCCCAATATTTTCAATATCTCTATATTTCTCAAATTCCGAAATAATATTGGATGGACATACTGAATCCTGATCTAATGTCATTACCCATGAATAACTATTATTCTTTGCATAATCTAAAATTTGATTCAATGCTTTAGCAATTCCCTCATTTTTTGGGTTAAATTCAAAATATATTTTATTATTTTCATTATACTTTTCAAAAATAACATTTATATTTTTTGACCCATTATCAATTAATAATATAGCATCAACTTGATTAACAATTGCATTTATATTTTCTTCTAATCGATTAATGTCCGGATTATATAGTACTATTCCACATAAATTCATAAGCTACCTCTCAGATAATAATCTACTAATAACATTTAAAAAGCTCTTAAAAGAATAATTATTCTTATTCGTATATTTAATAATAATACAGCCGAATCTAATTCTTTACATCTAATTAAGCTAATTGTATTAAGAAATGATTTATTATAAACGGCTATTTTTTCAAATAATTCTTTTGCTTCGTCCTCTAAATCGTCAAAATAATTTTTTAAAATGATTTTTGACAGCTCTAGTTTATCATTTTTAGCAATCTTAAATGGTTTGAGTTCAGACTTTATTCTCACTTTAACTCCACGTCCTACACTGGTAGCTGTATTTTCATGTCTACGATAATTAATATACGCATTTTGATCTCTATTAACTTTACCTCCAATAGCTAGACACAATATATAAATCCATTCATGCGAAATGTGATATTTATAGTTTTCAAAATTCACTTTATTTGCCTTTTCAAACAAAATGTTATCAAATACCATCGTACATCCTGCTATTCTCTGTCTCACTAATACACTACCCAAACTAATTTTTACATCAGAATAATCTTTAATAGATAGCAATTTTAGTTTATTATCTACAACTTTCATATTACAAAAATAAAGATTACCAAAATTAGATTTATTACTTTCTAATATTTCAACAGCTTTTTGCAATTTGCAAGTATCCCACACATCATCTTGATCAGCATATGCATAATAATCCGTTTTAACATTAACATCTTTAAAAAGATTTAGAAAACTTCTTCCATACCCAATATTATTGCCAAGCTTGAATTTTAATTTATTTGCTTCTTTATACTTTGAAAGAATATCAACTGTTTTATCAGAGCTTCCATCATCCCGCACTAAAAGATTTACTTGTACACCTTCTTGATTTAAAACACTATCAATCTGAGCTTCAAGAAATTCTTCGCCATTGTATGTGCTCATAAACACCGTAACAGATTTCATTTATTTATTACCTCTTCAATTTTTCTTAAATATTCATCAACAACAATTTCACGACTAAATTGTTTTTCTATCTTCCTTCTACCAGCCTCACCCATCTTTTTCTTTTCTTCCAAAGGTAAATCTATGAATTTCTCCATCTTTTCAATCAAATCACAAGCATCCCTTTCCTTTACAAGATAACCAGATACATTATCATCTACTGTCTCTCGACAACCAGCACGATCTGTTGTGATAAGTGGCCTTGCACAAGCAGCACCTTCTAATAAAACATTAGATATACCTTCTGGATGAAAAGTTGGCAAAACAATACAATGACTTATTTTTTCATATTCAACAATATTATCTACCAACCCATGATAAATGATCGTTCCATTTTTATCATACTTTGTAAGAATACTTAAATAGTTTTCTTCACAAAAACCACAAATATGAAATTCTATGTTTGAATATTTTTTCTTTAAATATTCTGCTGCCTCAAAGAACTGTTCAATTCCTTTTGCTTTCATTACTCTGGCAATATACGTAAAACGAATTATGTCATCTTTCGGGTATTCCAAAGATATAAATTCTTTTAAATTTACGCCAGAACCCGGTAGTATGCATTCCTTATCATGTTTAATATTAAGTTCATTAAAAAAGCACTTATCAGATTCATTCTGAAAAAATACGCATTGCGCCCTCCTAACTGCCAACTTATATAAAATGATTGTAATATTTCTAACTATCCCATTTTCAAACAAACCCTTGCCAAGGCCAGTAATATTAGGCAAAAAGGGTATACCAAGCATTCGACAAGCGATGCCGCCATATACATTAGGCTTTACAGTATAGGCTAATGCCACATCTGGCTTAATATTCTTTATCACTTTACAATATTGAAAGAACAGGCAAATATCCTGTAACGGATTTATACCGCGACGATTAATATGACTTTCAACAAAATGGCATCCTAATTCCTTACTACTATTTTCCCCTTCACCAAATGGACCGTTAGGAAAAGATACCCAAACATCATATCCTTCTGATACTAATTTTTGAATAAGTTCTTTTCTAAATTTAAAAATCACCAAATGACTATTACCAAGCATCAATACTTTTTTCTTTATAGTTGTATTTTTCATATTCAATCCCTCATATCATCTTTTAACACATTAAAATCTATTGACAAATACAATGTAATCATTTCTTTCAGCTAATTATGTACTATTATGCTCACTAAAACATAACATCATCATCTCTTGCAAAAACATTACATTAAACCTCCTCTCTCAGCTATTGATTTCTTCAAAAGCATAGCTTCGCCCATTCACATAACACCAATTATGCTACCAACAAGCTTACTATGACCTCTTAATCTTTCCATGGGGCCGAAACACCCAAAGTCAACTTCAGATTTTGTCCACTAATTCAATACCAAGTTCTACTATTCTTTCTTCATTCATAAAGCTAAGATTTACCTTTGCTCTACCTTTTCTAGAATCTATTTTTATTATTTGACCTTCTAATCCTGATAAAGGTCCTTCAATTATTTTTATATCATCATTTTCTTTATATAATTTAGAAATTCCTATGTTATTATCATTATTATCTATAAGTATCTTTAATACTTTTAGTTCTTTTTCTGATACTATTAAAACTTCATCTTCATTTCTAAGTAACTTTATTATTCCATGAACTTTTTTTAATTTGTAATAAACTTCTATATTCATGATAGCTTTTATCAAAACATAACATGGAAATAACTTTCTTTTTGCAATATGCCATTTTCCATTTTTTCTTTCTCTAAGTTCTCTTGTTGGAACAATGAATTGGTATTCATCTCCCATTTCTTTTTCAAGAATTTTTTTTACTTTCTCTTCTTGATTTGTATTGACAAATAATACATGCCAAGCCTCACCTTTTTGTAAATACAAATACATTCCCCCTTTTGTTTGCTATTTAGTTTAAATGCATATTAATATTTATGCTTGTTTTTTTATTAATTTCCTAACTTTGGTTATTCTTAAATATTCTTTCATTTTGAACATTGTTCCACGCATTTCATTTTTATCACATAACATGTCCTTTAATTTTTCCGTATTAAATACTATAGATCTAAAGTTATACATTTTGATTCTATCTATTTTTCCAAGGTCTTTCTTAAATGAAACATTATATTTGATTTAAATACAAATCTTATTAAAGCTGCCACATTTAAGAATATTAGACTTAAAATTTTAAGGACTAACATTTAATAAGCTACATCAATGATTCGCTTAAAGAAATAATATTATAGCTTTCTATTTTTTATACTTTTGTAATATAACTTCTTAATTATTAAACTCTAAATGTTCTATTATATTACAATTTCAAAATCCCTTTAATAAAATTATCCTCTTGGATAATTATATAAACTTTAATTAAATGCACTATAATATAGACTATGCATTTATAAAACATATTATTCCATTAATCATATTTCACAATTAACGCATTTTTTAACCTGATTTAGTTAAAGGTAGTTCTTCTTTAACTAAATCTACATTCGTTTTTTGAATACAAACAAATATTTATACAAAAACTTAACTATCTCATAATTAATTTACAAGATAGTTAAGTTTTTAATATTAGTCTATTACTTTAATTTAACTCGCATGCTTGTCTCCAAATAATACAAAGAATGTTTTTAATATTAATATAGAATCAATTAAAATGTTTCTCTCATTTACATATTTGATATCTAATTTCATCCATTCTTCAAATTCAATGTCGTTTCGTCCTGCTACTTGCCAATAACATGTTAATCCTGGCTTAACATTTAACCTTTTCAGCATCCAATCTTCAAATTGTTTAACCTCATTTAAAAGAGATGGCCTTGGTCCTACGATACTCATTTCGCCTTTTAAAATATTAACTAACTGTGGCAATTCATCTATGCTTGTTTTTCTAATAAATTTTCCTATATGTGTTATTCTAGGATCGTTCTTCATTTTAAACATCGGGCCAGTTCTTTCATTTTCGTTAGCTAATTTTTCTTTAAGTTCTTCTGCATTACTTACCATGGATCTAAATTTGTACATCTTAAATACTTTACCGTATTTACCCACTCTATATTGCGCAAAAATTATAGGACCTTTCGATTCAATTTTTATAATAATTGCTACCACTAATAGTATGGGCATCAAAACCATTAGTCCTATTAAAGAACAAATCATATCTATAGCTCTTTTTAGAAATTCATATAATTGTTTATATTTCACTTGTCCTTTTAAGATTGAGTTTTGCACACTAATCCCCCTTATTAACATTACTCAAAATTTACTTTATATTTAGAATTTCACATCCATCTTAATATAATATGCTCTTTTTTTAGTTTTATTCCAAAAAATGAAATATAGATTTCTTTTCTTTAATTTTTTGTCCACAGAATTTTATATCTTTATTTTCAAGTAATTTACTTGCACTATCCATAAAGTTCTTTTCACTTTCAGCATTTATATTATTTGATAAATTAATTGCTTTTACTAATCCTGTAGTTCTATTTATATTATTATGTGCATCTGAGCCGATAAAATTATAAATTCCATTCTTTAAGAATATTTTGGCTACCAATTTTACTTCTTCTCCAAATAATCCCAATATACTTCCACTATTCATTTGAAATAAACATCCACTTTCAATAAATTTATTAATATACAAAACATTTTCTATAACAGGAATACATCTTTCTGGATGTGCAATTATAGGTATAATACCTCTAATTTTAAGTTCATATATCACATCAAATATATAATCATTAAATTTATTTATAGGACATTCTGTGAGCATATACTTTGAATCATTAATAGTACCGATTTTACCTTCTAGATAATCCTCTAATACATATTGATTTAAATGTACTTCATGTCCACTATATATTTCTATTTTTATATCCTTTTCTTCTAAAAGAGAATTTAATTTATTCACATAATCTTTTATTTCTGAAATTGGCATTATTCCATATCTATTTCCATAATGAGGCGTTGCTACTATCTTTTTAGTTCCATCCTTTACTGCACTTTTTAACATTTCCAATGTTATATCTATGTTTTCTGCGCCATCATCTATTTGAGGCAATATATGAGAGTGAATATCTATCATATATTTGCTCCTCCTCCTTATTCTGTTTTAATATTTCTATTAAATTTTTAATAATCTTATGACAAATTTAATAAAACAAATAAAACTAAGGTAAGCATTCACTGAAATATTTCAGTGAATGCTTACCTTAGTTTTATCTATATTACATAATTTATTTAAAATTCTTTTTAGTATTATGTGTATTACTACTTTAATAAAAAGTCTAAAACCCCTGGTGCTACTATGTCTGACTTACTAACTAATTCTCCATGGTTTAGCTTTTCAAATACTTTCCATAAAATATTATTTTTTATTAGAGTTTCTTGATTAATTATTATATCTTCTTTTACTAAAGGAATATCTTCCTCACCTGAATAAATAGCTAATTTTGCTTTAATTTCGCTTATCTCAGTTCCTATCCATTTTTACATTGCTTTAAGCTTTGCTATTCTAGCATCTAAATTAATATTTTTTAGCCAATTAATATCATCTTCTGTTAGTCCCTCTTCATCAAATATATTTCGTTCTTTTATCCCTTTAAATTTTTCAAAGTCTGCAATTATATCTGGAACTATTATTTTATTGCTGGCCCATTACCAACCACATTATATACAATTTTAGTTTTATCATCTGAAATTATGTAACCTTTTTCCATAACACTATGCACCCCCATCTTTAAATATTTATCCTGAAAATACATCTACTTGACAGATATATATTCTAATATTCCTTATATCTTAATTAAAATACTCCAAATATAATAGGTATAAATATAGCTGGCAGTAAATTAGCAACCTTAATTTTGCTTACTCCAAGCATATTAAATCCGAGTCCTACAATTAAAAGACTTCCAACTGCAGACATATTGCTAATTATTGTTTCTGTAAGTATTATTGATAATCCACCTGCAAGAAGTGTTATACATCCTTGATAAACTAATACTGCAACTGAAGATAATATTACTCCTATTCCAAGAGAAGATGTAAATATTATTGAAGATACTCCATCTAATATTGATTTAGCAAAAAGAGTTGAATGATTTCCTTTAAGCCCACTTTCAAGAGATCCAACTACTGCCATTGCTCCAACACAAAATAATAAACTTGATGTTACAAAACCTTCTGCTATAGAAATTTTTTCATGCATACTGCTATTTCTTTTACTATTAATTTTTTTCTCTATCATATCACCTAAATCATTTAATTTCTTATCAATATCAATTATTTCGCCAACTAATGCTCCTACTGCTATGCAAATTATTATTTGCAGCGTATCTTGGCCTTTTAGAGCTCCAGATATTCCTATGTACAATACGCATAAAGCCAATCCATTCATTATAGTTGAACTGATTTTTTCAGTTAATCTGCCTTTTACCATTAATCCTACTAAACATCCGCCTATTATTGCTAATGCATTTACTATAGTTCCTAACATTATTCATTTCCTCCATATGTTATAAATCGTGTTAATTATACCATATAGTAAAAAGAGTTAAAAGCTGATACGTATATAGTATTAAATAATAGTATACACGTCTCTATTCAATGTATGATCCAAATTGACATTAAAAATAGTAACTTTGAGAAGTTTAAAGAATTTGTTTATAATCATCCTCGCGTAGTTTTCTGTTATAGAATAGCAGGTCATTCTTGTATATTGGTAAAATTATGTGTTAAATCTATCTCTGAAATTGAAAAGTTTGTTGATTCAATTTCATCTTTAGATTCTACTACTTCTACTCATATTATATTTTCAGAAATTCCTATAAACAAAAGTGTAGAAAAGTTTTTTCTAGATTTTTAAGTTAAAAAAAGACTTGCTTACAATGATTACTCATTTTAAAGCAAGTCTTTTTCAATTTATATTTCTTCTTGATCTTTTTTCTCTTCTTTTGGAAGTATTCCAATTCCAAGTTCAATTAATTGCTTTTCATCTGTTACATTTGGTGCTTCACTTAAATAGCAATATGCATTTTGATTTTTAGGGAATGCAATAACGTCTCTAATGTTTTCTGTTCCAGCTAAGAACATTATCATTCTATCTAATCCAAATGCTAAACCTCCATGTGGTGGTGGTCCAAATTTTAATGCTTGTAATAAGAATCCAAATTTTGCCCATGCATCTTCTTCTGTAAATCCAAGTGCCTTAAGCATTCTTTCTTGAAGTTCCATATCATGAATTCTTATAGATCCTCCACCTAATTCTTCTCCATTTAATACTAAGTCATAAGCTTTAGAACGTACAATTCCTGGATTAGATTCAATAAAATCTAAATCCTCATCCATTGGTGCTGTAAATGGGTGGTGACAAGCCATAAATCTTTCTTCTTCTTCACTGTATTCAAATAATGGGAATTCAGTAACCCAAGTGAAATTAAATTCATTTTTATCTTTTATTAAATCAAATTGTTTAGATAATTCTAATCTTAAAGCTCCTAAGCTTTGGAATACTACTGAATTCTTGTCTGCCACTATAAGCACTGCATCTCCAGCTTCTGCATTCATAGTTTTTAGTATAGAATTGATTGCATCTTCAGTTAAGAATTTAGCTATTGATGATTTAACGCCATCTTCCTTAATTTGAATCCATGCAAGCCCCTTAGCTCTATATGTCTTAACAAATTCGCCTAATTTATCTAAAGGCTTTCTGCCAAGTTCTGCTCCACCTTTTAAGCATAAAGCCCTAACAGATCCACCATTTTCTATAGCATCTTTAAACATTGGTAACTCTAAATCGCGAGCTTCTTCTGTTATATTCGTTATTTCCATTTCAAATCTTACATCTGGCTTATCTGATCCATATTTCTCCATTGCATCTTTAAATGTCATTCTCTTAATTGGAAGCTTAACATCTACTCCAGCAACTTCTTTAAATACATGAGCAATTAATCCTTCATTTACTGCCATTATGTCATCTTGCTCTACAAAGCTTAATTCCATATCTACTTGAGTAAATTCTGGTTGTCTATTAGCTCTTAAATCTTCATCTCTAAAGCATTTAGCTATTTGATAATATTTATCAAATCCAGATACCATAAGCAATTGTTTAAATAATTGTGGTGATTGTGGAAGCGCATAAAACATGCCTGGATAATTTCTTGAAGGTACTAAATAATCTCTAGCTCCTTCTGGTGTACTCTTATTTAATATTGGTGTTTCTACATCTAAGAAATCATTAGCTTCTAAATAATCACGAATGGCTTTTGTTGTCTTACTTCTAGTTATGAATATTTTTTGCATATCAGGTCTTCTTAAATCTAAATATCTATATTTTAATCTAATATTTTCGGCTGCATCTAAATCTTCTTTAATATATATTGGTGGAGTTTCTGATTCTGAAAGAATCTTTATTTCTTCACACTTTAATTCAACATATCCAGTTGGCATGTTTTCATTAATGCTTTCTCTTTTAACAACTTCACCTATTACCGCTACGCAATATTCAGATCTAACTGATTTTGCTTTTTCAAAAGCTTCTCCATTGATTTCTTCACCAAAAACTACTTGCATTATACCTGTTTTATCTCTTAAATCGATAAATTCAAGTCCTCCAAGCTTTCTATTTCTTTGAACCCATCCCATTAATGTAATTTTTTTACCTACATGTTCTTCTCTAGGTTCTCCACACATCATTGTACGCTTTAATCCATTTAAAGACTCACCCATTACTAAAAATCCTCCCTTTATGTCAGTTAACAGTTATCAGTTAACAATTAACAGTTTATGATGAACCTCACAGAGAAAGTTCTGTTTTCCAAATACAAGATTTAGAACCTCACTTTTCTCTATGAGATTTCTTTATTATATTTATAAATTGCCGCAAGATGGCCTAAAAGCATAAATCATCAATTGTCAATTCATTACTAAATTTAATTATATGCTCCAATAAATAAACTACATATACTTAGTTGCTGTATATGGTTTTAATGTAGCAAATTAATTAGAACCTATATCTTTTGATTTTTTTTTAAATCAAGTTATTATAACTCAATTTTATATAATTATTTCTACAACATATATTATTCTTATTTAAGTATTTTTGCAATTTCTTCTAAATTTTCTAATGAAACTTCAAAGATTTCTCCATCACTCATTCTCTTTAAATTAACCTTTTTGTTTGTTAATTCATCTTCACCTAATATTGTAGTAAAGGCTGAACCTATTTTATTTGCATATTTCATTTCAGCTTTTACGCTTCTTCCCATATGATTTATTTCACATTTAGCACCTAAAGCTCTTAAATCATTAGCTAACTTAAATGCATATTTACTTTCTGCTTCGCCTCTAGCTCCTATATATAAATCAAATAAGTTTTCACTCGGAATTTCTATATTTTCTTTTTCTAAAGTCATGATTAATCTTTCAATTCCCATACCAAACCCTACTGCCGGCATATCTGGACCGCCAAGTTCTTCAATAAGCTTATCATATCTTCCTCCACCACATACTGTGAAGTCTGAAGTTAAAATTTCAAATATAGTTTTTGTGTAATAATCTAATCCTCTTACTATACCTGGATCTATTGTATATGGAAGTCCTAAAATATCTAAATATTCCTTAACTTTATTAAAATGTGTTTCACATTCTTCACATACATAGTCTAAAATTATTGGCGCATTTTTTGTGATTTCATGACATTTCTTTTCTTTACAATCTAAGATTCTCATAGGATTTTTTTCAAATCTAGTTTTACATGTATCACAAAGTCCATCATAATTTTCAGTTAAAAACTTCTTTAATGCTTCATTATACTTAGGTCTGCAGCTTGGGCATCCTAAGTTATTTATATTTAAACTTAAACTCTTTAAACCTAGTTCCTTTAACGTATCCATAGCAACAGCTATAACTTCTGCATCCATTGAAGCTGCATTTGAACCAAATACTTCTAATCCACATTGGTGGAATTGTCTAAGTCTTCCTTTTTGAACATTTTCATATCTAAAAGCTGGTGTTATGTAATATAACTTTGTAGGTTGAGCTTCATTAAATAATCTGTTTTCTACAAAAGCTCTTACTGCTGATGCAGTTCCTTCTGGTTTTAATGTTATACTTCTATCACCTTTGTCATTAAAAGTATACATTTCCTTTTGAACTATATCTGTTGTATCTCCAACACTTCTCAAAAATAATTCTGTATGTTCAAACATTGGAGTTCTCATTTCTCTAATTCCATATGTTTTAACAATCTTTCTAAATACACCTTCTATATATTGCCACTTATAAGCATCTTCTGGTAACATATCCTTAGTTCCCTTTGGTGCTTGCATTTCCATTGCCATTTTAATTCCTCCTTTTTATGTGTAAAGCCATATCTAATATACAATTGATAGTTAACAATTAAAGATAAAGCTCAAAGAGAAAGTTCTGCTAACCAAATACAAGATTCACTGTGTGAAAGTTTGAAAACCAAAATATAAAATTTTGATTCTCACTTTTGGAGCATCACTTTTTTTAATAAATTTCTTCAAATATAATTTCTTAAATTCCACGAAATTTTTTCCTCACTTTTCCATTAGGTATTGTAAAAATTATCAACTGTACATTTTCAATTGTCCATTAATTAATAACTAAACATATAAAGTCACTATTTACTAATATAAAGTATCTAGCAGCTTTTTCTTTTTTTCAATCATTTCATCAATTCTTGTTATATACTCATGGAGATCCTTTAAATTAGGAAATCTCTCAAGTCTATCTTCTTCTAAAAATATTACTTTACTTACAGCAGCTGCCCCTAGTGCAATTGTTGTTTGTCTTTCTTCAATCATTTGAATGTTATAAATACATTCTTTACCTTCTTTAGCATACCCTAAATTCTCTAAATTTCCAACCATATTTTTTTGTCTATACATATAATATGGTGAAAGACCTAAATTTTCCGCTAAATTTCTACTTTCATCATACATCTTTATAATTTCATCTTGAGATGTAATTTCAATTCCCTTTTTAAGAATAAATTCTTCATACATCCTAGATCCTCTTTTTAGTGCTAAACCATGAACTGTAATACTATCTGGCTTTAATTTTATCAATTCATTTTTTGTGTTTATCATGTCCCCATGGTTTTCACCGGGAAGTCCTATTATTATATCCATATTAATATCATCAAAGCCAAGCTCTCTTGCCATATTAAACTTTTCTTTTATATCCTCTGAAGAATGAGTTCTGCCTATAAGTTTTAAAGTCTTATCATTCATTGTTTGAGGATTAATACTTATTCTATCTACATTACAATCTTTCATAGCTTTTAGTTTATTATAGCTTAAGGTATCTGGTCTTCCACACTCAACAGTAAATTCTTTAACACTATTATTCATAATAAAATTATTGTAAATTTCATTCATCACTAGCATGAATTCTTTATCACTAACTGAAGTTGGAGTACCTCCTCCAAAATATACAGATTCAATATTAAGATTTTTTTCTTTAATATATTCACTCATTCCGCGTATTTCTTTTACTAATGCTTCTAAATATGGCGTTACCATTTTTTTATGAACACTTATAGGATTAGATGTAAACGAGCAATAAAGACATTTCGTTGGACAAAATGCCATTCCAATATAAATAGCAATATTATTTTTATCTTTATTAACTATTCTTTCTTCAGCTTTTGCTACCTCTATGCATAACCTTGCCTTGTCTTCATGTGCTAAATATTTTTCTTTAAATATTTCTATAACTTCTTTTTCAGTATTTCCATCTTTAATCAATTTTAATGCTATTTTAGAAGGTCTGATTCCAATTAAAATTCCCCAAGGATATATATCATTAGTTATATCCTTTAAACACAGAAAAAGAAATCTTCTAAGAGAATTTTTAATATCTTCTCCTAAAGATTCTTCTTTGTAATAATCTTTATATTCAAATCTTAAAATTTTCTCATCGATATAAAAAATATAATTTGATTCTTCTTTTTCTACAAATTTGATTTCTTTCATTGGAAAATACACATTAAATAATTGATATACTTCATATCTAAACTTTAAATTATTTAAATTAATCTTAATTTCCATGTTTCTCCTTAATTTCAATGGACAATTGACAATATATAATTTCTAATTAATGATGAAATCCTGTAAAAAAGATTTCTTAAAAATACAATTAAAACAAATACATGAGTTATTTGCCTATAACTGTCAATTGCCATTCTTAAATTGTCAATTATAAATACGGATTCATTCTTTTCTCATAACCTATAGTAGATGCATCTCCATGACCTGGATAAACTTCTATATCATCTCCAAGTGGAAGTAATTTACCCTTTATATTTTTAATAAGCTTTCTTCCATTTCCACCTGGAAAGTCGCTTCTTCCAACAGATCCTTGGAAAAGTGTATCTCCTGTAAATAGTTTATCTGAAATTAAGAAACAAACTCCACCTACAGTATGGCCTGGTGTTTCTATAACCTTTATTACATCTTCACCTAAAGTTAAAGTATCTCCTTCTTTTAAATATCCTGAAGCTTTAGGCAATTTTCCAAATACATATTCACCATTTCCCATAAAATCTTCTTCTATTTCATTTATATAAAATGGAATGTTTAATTTATTAACTAATTCAACTACTCCATCAACATGATCCATATGTCCATGTGTTAGAAGAACAAACTTAGGTTTTCCATTTAATTTTTCAATTTCTTTTATAATTAAGCTTGGTTGTCCGCCTGGATCTATAATTGCAAGTTCTTTAGTATCCTCATTCATTACTAAATAACAATTTTCTTCATACATTCCTGCTATAATAGTTTTTATAATCAAATTTATTTCCTCCTTAAAGAGATATTTCAAAATATTAATTTTTTCATATATATATGTATAATTGCAAAAAATAATTTGCATTAAATTTAGTTAACATGACTTAATTTTACTGAAAATTAAATAAGTATTAAAATTACAACATACATATCTAAAAGTTTCTTTTACTATCTAATAGTATTGTAACAGGACCATCATTATTAATTTGAACCTTCATATCAGCACCAAATTCTCCACTTTCAACTTTCAAATTTGATATTTTAAGAAGTTTTAAAAATTCTTCATAAAGCTTTACTGCATCAATTCCACCTTGTGCTTCCATAAAGTTTGGTCGTCTGCCTTTTCTACAATCTCCATATAAAGTAAATTGAGATATAACTAATATTTCACCTTGAATATCGAGTAGTGATAAGTTCATCTTATCATTTTCGTCATGAAATACTCTTAAATTAATAATCTTATCTTTTATATATTTTACATCCTCTAAAGTATCCTCTTTAGATATTCCTATTAATACGTTAAATCCTATTCCAATTTCCCCAATTATCTTTTCATTAACTGAAACACTAGATGAGGTCACTCTTTGTACTACTGCTCTCATGTTATCGCTCCTATTTAACTATTAACTCTATATACATCTACTACACCTTTTAATCTCTTAAGTCTTTTCATTAAATCTGTTAAACTTTCTATAGATGTAATCTTAAGTTTTACAGTAATTAATGCAGATCCTTGTTTTGCTAAATTTGCATTTACTGCACTTAATTGCAGTTTAAGTTCTGTTATAACACTCATTATATCAGCAAGCAATCCATCTCTGTCATCTGCTTGAACTTGAATTTCAGCAAAATATGCAGTTCCTTTTGCGAGTCCCCAATTTACTTCAACAACTCTTTCTGCATCTGTATCTATAAGGTTTTGCAAATTACTACAATCTTCTCTATGTACTGATACACCTCTGCCTTTAGTAATGTATCCTAAAATATCGTCTCCAGGAACTGGACTACAGCATTTTGCAAATCTAACCATAAGATTACTTTCACCTTTAACAGTTATTCCATTACTGTTTGGTTCTGGTTGTCTTGATGACTTTGCTATTTGATCTTCAATTGCTTTACTTAAAATTTCCTTGTTTTCTTTTTCCCTATCTCTACTTATAAGTCCATTATCTTCTTTAAGCCTTAAAATAAGTGTTGATACCGAAAAACCACCTACTCCAATTAATGCATATAAATCATCCATTGAATGAATATTATATCTCTTCATTAATTTGTCATAAATTTCACCTTTAGCAATATCTGCATAATTTACCGCTTGCTTTTTTAATTCCTTTTCTAGAAGTTCCTTACCTTTTATTATGTTTTCTTCTTTTTTAGCTTTTTTAAACCAAAGTTTTATTTTACTTTTAGATTGATTACTTTTTGCAATCTTTAACCAATCCATATTAGGTCCTTTGGCATTTGGAGACGTTAATATTTCCACAATTTCGCCAGTTTTAAGAGTATAATCAAGTGGTACTATTTTACCATTTACCTTTGCCCCTACACACTTATTTCCTACATCTGTATGTATTCTATAAGCAAAGTCTATTGGTGTAGCCTTACTACATAAATTTATTACCACCCCTTTAGGCGTAAATACAAAAACCTCATCAGAAAATAAATCTATTTTAAAACCTTCTATAAATTCTTCAGCATCTGATGTTTCCTTTTGCCATTCTAGCATATCTCTAAGCCATACAAGCTTCTTTTCAAAATCCTTTTGTTTATCTTGTTCTGGATGTGCTGCATCACCTTCTTTATATTTCCAGTGAGCTGCAATTCCGTATTCAGCTGTCTTATGCATTTCAAAAGTTCTTATTTGTATTTCAAATGTTTTACCTTGTGGGCCAATTACAGTAGTATGTAATGATTGATACATATTTGGCTTAGGCATAGCAATATAATCCTTAAATCTGCCTGGAATTGGCCTGTATATTGTATGTACTATTCCAAGTACTCCATAACAATCCTTAACAGAATTAACTAAAACCCTTATAGCCGTTAAATCAAAAATTTCCTCTATACTTTTATTTTTATTTACCATTTTTTTATAAATACTATAAAAATGCTTTGGTCTTCCATCAATATCAGATTCTATTCCAGATGCTAAAAGATTTTTATTTAAATCATTAACTATGCCTTTTATATATTCTTCTCTTTCAACTCTTTTTTCTGCAATACTATGGACTAAATCATAGTATTCTTGTTCATGTAAGTATCTAAAACATAAGTCTTCTAGTTCCCACTTAATTTTAGACATACCTAACCTATGGGCTAAAGGAGCATAAATATCTAAAGTTTCTTTTGCTTTATTTTTTTGCTTTTTTGCTGGCATAAATTTTAGAGTTCTCATATTATGTAATCTATCTGCTAATTTAATTATTATTACCCTAATATCTTTTGCCATAGCAAGCAGCATTTTTCTAACATTATCTGCTTGTTGTTCTTCTTTAGTTTTATACTCCATTTCTCCAAGTTTAGTAAGCTTAGTAACACCTTCAACAAGATTAGCTATTTCTGCATTAAAAAGTTCAACTGTTTCATCATAAGATATAGATGTATCTTCTATTACATCGTGTAATAATCCAGCTACAATAGTATTTGTATCCATACCTAATTCTGCTAAAATTTCAGCCACTGCTATTGGATGAATGATGTAAGGTTCACCTGATTCTCTTTTTTGTTCCTTATGAGCATTTTCAGCAAAATGATATGCTTTTTCGACCATATCAATATCAACATTATTACAATTGTTACGGATTTTTTCCAATAATTTATCAACCATAAGGATTGCTCTCCTTCTATATTAATTCATTAAATATAAAGCATATGAAATAACAAACCAAAAATTTATCATATATTTAGTGTCGAACAAGTAGATAAGTTTTGTTTATAGCAATCTATTAGAAGCACTTATCGACACAGTATACACTAAATAGACACGTATACTGGTTGTTATTTTTGAATCTTCCTAAATTCAAAGGCTGGTTTTCTAACCAGCCTTACTTTTTAATAATTATATATTATTTTAGAATTATTTTCAATAAGACACATGAAATAAAATAACAGCAAAAAAATGTATAATCATATCTAAATCTTAAGCATCATATTTAACTAATGATAATACATCATATCCTTTTAGCTTATCTTTCCCATCAAGGTCTGTTAATTCTATTACAAAACCTAATGAAGCAACTTCTCCACCAACTTGTTCTATTAATTTAGTAACTCCCTCTACAGTTCCTCCGGTAGCTAATAAATCATCAACAATAGCAACTCTTTGACCAGGTTTAATTGCATCCTTATGAATTTGAAGTGAATCTTCTCCATATTCTAATCCATAATTAACTGAGATTATTTCTCCTGGTAATTTCCCTGGCTTTCTCACTGGAATAAATCCAATTCCTAAAGCATATGCTACAGGAACACCAAAAATAAAACCTCTTGCTTCTGGCCCAACTATTACATCAATTTTCTTATCTTTTAAATATGTTACAAATTGATTAATAGTTTCTTGCAACGCTTCTCCATCAGATATTAATGTTGTTATATCCTTAAAGCTAATACCCTCTTTAGGAAAATTTTCAATCACTCTAATTTTTTCTTTTAAATTCATTTTAATTCCTCCATAGCATCTATTTTAATATAGCCATAATTTGTGATTAGGCATTTTTAGCCGTAAAATGCATACTTAGTAATAGTTAAATAGTACTCATTAAATATATTCTAAAGGATTATTCCTCTTTAAACTATATAAATATTTAATAATTTGATTTGCTCTATCTTTATCATTAGTTGTTAATAATTCTAAAACTATCCTAGCATTATCTGTAATTCCGACTGCCCCTATAGGCGGAATTATTAATTCTATTATTTTATCTATGCCATCATCACTAAATTCTTCTATATTATTAAATTCTATTATTGACCTTAACCCATTATTATTAGTATTAATTAAAAACTTATTTCCCTCTTTAATTAATACTCCATTTTCTCCTTTAGCTGAAACTTTTGACCACTTAACGCCTATAAGTATTAAATCTAAATACTTATTTATGCTTTTCATATTATAATAAATAGCAACTGCTTGCATAAGTTTAAAAGCTAACCCACTTGTTGATAAATTTTTATATCTATATTGGCAACCCTCTTGATTTGGATTAATGTAAATGTAATCATTCACGAGCTTACTTTTTTCATTTTCAAGAACAATTAAATCAATGCCCAATTTTTTGCATAACTCTACTTCTTCTTGTGATTTTAATCCTACCCCTAAAGTTATTAAAAGTTCCGCACCTAAGAAATCTACATTATCTTTAATATCTACTGAATTTATTCTAGCATCATTTTCTTGTCTATCATATATTAAATACTCAACATCAGCATTTAAATATCTTAAAACAAGAATTAATGATGAAACTGCACAAATTCCATCAACATTATAGGTGCCATAAACAACAATTTTTTGTCTGTTATTGACAGCTAAAGCTAATCTCTCTATTGCTTTGTTCATACCTTTAAGTATAAATGGGTTATATCCACTAATATAATTTGGACAATATATACTTTCCCAGAATTTACGCATGGCTTTTTCCTCCATAAAATTAGAAAACACCTATATTATATCTGATTATAGTTATTTTTACAATTACTTTATTAGAAATGAAAAAACCTCCATCTAGTGCTGGAGGCTTTCAAATGTTTTCCAGTAATTAAGCGCTTTGTAGTTTTCCTTTTTTGTTTCCAATTTTATCTTTTAAATATACCCATATTGGTGATGCTATACATATTGAAGAATATGCTCCACTTATTATTCCAACTATTAACGGAATTGTAAATCCTTGAACAGATGGTACTAGGAAATTCATTGCAATTATAGTAACTACTGTTGCAAGTGATGTGTATATTGATCTTGCTATTGTTTCAGTTATACTAACATCCGCTACTTCAATTGACTTTGATCTTCTCAATATTTTTGTATTTTCTCTTATTCTATCAAAAATAACTATTGTATCACACATAGAATATCCTACTATAGTAAGTATTGCTGCTATAAATGGAGTATTTACTGGAATATAGAATATTGAATAAACAGAAATCGTTATAAGTATATCATGTATTGTAGCTGCTATAGCTGCTACACCAAATTTAAACTCAAATCTTATTGCTATATATACAAGCATTGCCGCAAAAGCTGCCAATAATGCTGTAATTGAATTTGTAGTTAATTCTTTTCCTACTGCTGAACCTATTTCATCCTGTGAAACTAATAGTGTATCATCTAATTGGTACTTACCTTTTAAATCAGTCATAATTGAATCTAATTTAGTACTATCAAGATCTACTGATTTTATTTCATATTGATTATTATCTAAAGTATTTGTACTTGCATCTGGTGCATAACTTCTAACAATTGTATCTACTTCTTCTTTATTTATATTTTCATTTAATTGTAGTATTATATCCGAACCACCTTTGAAGTCTATTCCAAAGTTTAGGCCTCTAACAGCTAAAAATCCCATTCCAATTACAATAATTATTAAGGAAATTGAAAACCATATTTTTGTTCTCTCCATTATCTTAAGCATGTTTTTCATCCCCCTTTTTCATCTTAACTCCAAAGTGTGATATTTTATTTATAAATCCACATTCAACTGCTAAATTTACAAGTAATTTAGTTACTACAAGTCCTGTGAATAAACTTATGATTATACCTAACATAAGTGTAATTGCAAATCCTTTAACTGGTCCTGATCCTATCAAATATAATATCAATGATGCAAGTAAAGTTGTTACATTTGAATCAACGATTGAAGATAATGCATTTTCAGAACCTTTTTTAGCTGCTGCTTTAATAGAATATCCTTTTCTAAGTTCTTCTTTTGTTCTTTCAAAAGTTAATATATTAGCATCAGCTGCAACACCAATCGTAAGCAGAAATGCTGCAATACCCGGAAGAGTTAACGTAACCCCTACTTCTACAAAAACTAAAAGTGTAAGTGTAATATATAATGTTAATGCAATAGTTGCCATTAAACCTTGAAGTCTATAATGGAATAACATAAATAAGAATACTAATCCAATACCAATCATTCCTGCTTTAATAGAATTAGGGAATGCTGTAGCACCTAGTTCCGCTCCAACGTTACTAACTGAAACCGCTTTTACTGGAAGTGGAAGTGCACCTGAATTAATCATTCCAGCTAATCTTTTATTATCTTCTAAAGTACCATGAGTTTGAATACTTGCTTTTCCACCTGTAATTTGTGAATTTACAGTTGGATCTGATACCATTTCATCATCAAGGTAAATAGAAATTTTTTGTCCTATATATTTACCTGTTGCTTCAGCAAATTTTTGTGATCCTTCATCATTTAATTCTAAACCTACTTCATATCCACCATTTTGTTGATCCATTTGTGCTGTTGCTTTTTTTACATCATCACCAGTTAAAATAACATCTCCATTTGGTCCTTTAAAGCTTAAATTACCTGATTGTTTTAAGCTTTCTACAATTTCTTTAGAATTAGTTTTTCCTGGAATATCTACTCTTATTCTTTTTTCGCCTTCAGTTGTTACAATAGTTTCAGCAACTCCAAGCTTATTTACTCTAAGAGCTATATGTTCCTTAGCACTGTCTAATTCTTCCTTTGTAACTGAATCCTTTTGAATTTCCATAAGTACAGAAACTCCACCTTGTAAATCCAATCCTCTAGTTATTACTTTATCGAATGATTTAAATTCATAACCGCCTATGGCGAATCCTTTAAATCCTGCAAAAGCTAATAATCCAATTACAGCAATAATTAATATAAATAATGCCGTACTTTTGCCTTTCTTTTTCATCTTAATCTTAATCCCCCTCTACATATTATGTCTTTTCTTAATTAGTATTTCTTATCTTCCTCAATAAGAAAACTTCAAATGATAATTTCGTCAACTTTTTGTATTGTTATGTAAAATACTAAAAGATTTAAAATTAAGAAAATAAATTCTTTATACAATAAAACTTATTTTTCTTAATTTTAAACGTTATTATACTCTTTTGTTGGCACATTGTTCATTATAGCATACTATAATTTCTTAATAAAGAATTTTATTCATGTATTACTGTGCTTAGAAAATTCTTTGTAAATTTAATCAAAAATTTCTTTCTATATTGATAACTTCTTTGTAATCATCTATGAATATAATTAAAAAGAAATTTACCTTATAGATTTATTCCAAGCATTCCTGCTAGAGTTCCTACGGCTAAGGCTATAATCAGTTTAGTTAAATCAAATAATTTAAAAGTTATTTCACCACTAAAACTGCTAGATAATATAAATAATACTACATAGTAACCCAAAGCTACTCCAAATCCAACAAGCCATCCTTTTGCTTCATTTTTCTTCGCACCTATTATTGCACCTAAGCTTAAGCTGCATAAAGATATTATTACATATACCATATTAAAGACACCTTTACTAAATACTAATTTAGTCATGAGCATAGATAAAACTGCAATTCCTATGAAGCTTAAAATTATAGTTCCTATAGTTCCTTTTAATACTGATTTAAAGTATTTACTATTTTCCATTAAAATAACACCCCCCAATACTCATTTTATGATGTATTAAAGGGCATTATGATTAATCTTCTTTTACTTTATAAGCTATCCCACTCTTTTCAAACTTAATTCTAGTTTTAGCTGGACTTGTTTCAAGAGTAATAGTCTTTTCATCCATATGTGAAATCTTTCCTATGATCCCACCTCTTGTTACAACTTCATCATTCACCTTTAATTCTTCAATCATACCTTGGTATTTCTTTTTTCTTTTCTTTTCTGGTAATATAAGTAGAAAATAAAATACTACAAATACAAGTAAAAAAGGCACTACATTAATTAATATTCCTGTTATGCTATCCATGTTTCCCTCCAAAATTATTATTTTAAAAATATATGTTTATTCCATGATAAGTAGTTTACATTTCTTTATGTTTAATGTCAATATAATAGAGCCCATTACTATTAATTATTAGAAAAAAACGTAATATAATCCAATCCTAAATATCTTTAATTTTGCTTTTTAACATGTTTATTTCTGCTTTTTGTTTTTCTATTATATTTTTATAATCTAGTTCCTTTTCTCCCCATTCCTTACTCAAACTATTGATTAACGATGCCATCTCATCAGCACTGCCTACTATTCTATTAAATAATAACAAATTAGATTGAAGAATTTCAGGGATTTCCTTATGTGAATATCGAAGCCTATGGTCAATTTCTCCATAGCCTTCCTCAAAAATTGTTCTCACTTGTATTTCAGCAATAACTCTTTGGCTTGTTGGATAAAATTCTACTAAATAATGTACTGAACGATATCCTGAAGCTTTTGACCTTACTTCAATATTCGGATCTCCAAAAACTTCTATATTATCTCCCTCTCTAACGTTTGCAGTTATTTCTATAACCTTCCAAGTATTCACAATGAAATCATGTATTTCTTGCCATTGATCCTTAAATATATGTATAACTCTTATTCCTATCAGGTCATTTATTTCGTTTTTATAGTTATCTACTGTAAATTCAAATTCGTCTCCATATTTACTTTTCCTATTTTCAGTCTTTCTAATAACCTTTTCCACTAATCTATCTGGATCCTTAATTCGAGATTTAACTGAATGTACCATTTCTTGAGAACGCAATATGTTAGCTATAAACTGTGCTCGATTCTCATAAGAACTTTCGTATTCCACATAATCTTCATAAATTTCTTTAATATTATTAATTTTAATATTATTCTCTTGAATTATTTCTTTAGAATATGGATATTTTATAAGAAAATCATCTACGTTAAAACTTTTTTTCATTAGGATATACTCCTTTATTTATAATTTTTAAATCTATAATATGACTATATCTAAAAATAAGAATAACTTCAACCATTTCTCTTCAGGTTGAAGTTATTCTTTATGTCATTATTCAAAATTAAATATGGAAAGTCATTGCCTACAAATAACTAATATAAGATTTACTATTTAATCTTTATCGTAAATTTATCATCATTATAAACTTCAATAGATTTTGATTTATCTATCATTTTAACTGAATAGTCACCTTCCGTGATCGCTTTATCACAAGTAACTACATATTCATCCCTATTACTTATATAAATGACCTCTTCCGCATTTTTCTGCCAATCCTCAAATGCTATTATCTGCTCACCAGTTTTATTATTTATTATATAAATTGGAGCTACATGAATTCCATACTGTGATTTGTAATAAATTTTCGTTTTTTCATTTATAGTTTCAATTCTAGTAATAGTAGCATATTCTTTTCCATCATCAGAATACAACTTTGTTTCTCCTTTGAAATTTAGTTTAGTCGCAATGCTATTATCTGTATCATATGATTCATCAATATCCGTATATGGTATAAATGTTAGTGATTCAGTATCATCATAGATTGATTTATACATATAGCTAAGATACTCATGCGATTTCCCTTCTTTATCTGAATGTATATAAGTTTCCCCTGCTTCCTCAAAAAAGTGTCTTCCTTTGTCATCAAACACAGAAAATTGTAAGAACTTATTATCAGTTTTACCATCTTTTAAAATCCCTTCTAATTCTGTATTTATTGGTGTTGTAATAATTTTATTTATAGTATATCCATTTCTTAAATCTATATTACATTCCTTTTCTTTAACTTTATCATTAATCGTATCAAAAGTAATAGGAATATCAAAAGTCCACTTTCCTACACCAATCTTATCTATATCTAAACTTAATACAAACTCATTAGGTATTTCTATATCTTCATTATTTTTCACTTGCTTGGGTGTATTTCTCCATATCATTTTGTTTATTCCCACTGTATATTTTAAAACTCCTACATAAGTCTTTTTATCATCCGAAAGTTCCCCATATTCCCCACTTCCAAGACAAGTTGCATCCTGTCCATTTATCTTTAATTTAGCTCCCATAAAATCAGGCTCACTCGCCATAGGCGCTTCACTTTTAACAGTATAAAATACAGCTATCTCAAGTCCATCATAAACGACTTTATTAATAGTAGCCTTTAATCCGTTACTCTCCTTAGTTATATCTAAATCTGAACCATACTTTTCGTAATTTTTATAGTTCAGCTTTTCAAGCAAACTTCCTATAAAAGGAATATTGCTTGCATAAGTTGGTATAGCCATTCCTAATAATAGTGTGCCAATTATACAAATTGCACATATACTAGAAACCTTTTTTACATTAAACCTTCTTTTTTCTGCCCTCTTAACTGCCTCATCAATTTTTTTATTAATGTCTTTTGGCACATAACTTATTTCACTTTTTAATTTTTTTCTTATTTCATTATCAAATAAATCATCATTAACTTGCATCATATTTCCACCTCACTCATTATTTCTCTAAGCTTTATTCTTGCTCTAGTAAGTCTAGACCTAACAGTCCCCTCTGGAATTTTCAATACTTTTGCAATATCCTTAAGACTCATATCTTCGAAATAAAACAATACTGTAGTTATTCTCAATTCTTCACTTAATGAATTTATTGCTCTTGTTAAATCCATATTTTCATAACTATCACTATAAATTTCAGTATCAGTATGACTATTATCATCTAGATGTGTAACCCTCTTATTTTTCCTTAATATTTCATTACATTCATTAATTAAAATTCTCATTATCCAAGTTCTGAAATATTCATCCTTTTCCAATGAATTTATTTTTTGAAATGATTTTATTACAGTATATTGAAGTGCATCTTCAATATCTTCCTTATCTTCTAATATCCCTCTAGCTACTCTATAAAGATTTAATCTATTTTCATCTATAAGTCCTAAAAAAGCTTCTTTGTCGCCTTTCTTTGCTTTGGATACTGTTGATTTTTTTCTATAATTTAAAAATGATATCAACTCCATCTTTTTCCTCCTTAATTTATATGGCTAGCTAAGTATTACAGTTATTAGATGGATGAGCAGCATAAAATGCTCACATGATTTTTATAAAATTACATTTGACCATATTCAAAAAGTAAATATACAATAAATTTTAATAAAAAAGCACCAATAATATTATCGCTAATACTATTAGTGCTTTAAAACTAATTTAAAATTTATTTAAAACTTGTTCTTCTAGTTGTATTCTTCTTTGCTCCGCCTGTAGTTTTACGTGCATTTGAATTTCCTGTCACTGCTGTTTTTCGTGCATTTGAATTTCCTGCTACTACTGTTTTAGGTGCAGTTTTACTTCCTGTTGTTGTAGTTTTAGATGCACTTTGATTTCCTGTTGTTTTAGTTTTAGATCCATTGTTACTTCCTGCTCCTTTAGCTTTAGGAACATATCCTGATCTAGGTCTGTTACCCGTAGCTTTAGTCTTAGGACTTGGAGTTAGATTTACCATTGGATATTTATGTCCTTCAACTACATCTATTTTCTTGTTAATCAATTTTTCTATATCTCTTACGTAAGGTATTTCATCTACATCACTAAATGATATAGCTATTCCACATTGCCCTGCTCTACCTGTTCTTCCAATTCTATGGACATACGTTTCTGGTATATTAGGTAAACCATAATTAATTACATGTGACAATTCATCAATGTCAATTCCTCTAGCCGCTATATCTGTAGCTATTAAAACTTGTATTTCTTTGTCTTTAAAGCTTTGCAATGCTTGTTGTCTAGCATTTTGAGATTTATTCCCATGAATAGCTTTTGCTCCTATTTGTGCATCTTCTAAATACTTTACCAATCTATTAGCATCACTTTTAGTTCTTGTGAAGACTAATGCTGATTTAATTTCATTTGTTTTTAACAAACTTACTAATAATTTTTTCTTGTTAGGTTTATCTACATAATAAAGTGATTGTTCTATCTTATCAGCTGTTGATGATACAGGTGTTACTTCTACTACAACTGGATCTACTAAAAGTGTACTCACTAATTTTTTAATTTCACTTGGCATAGTTGCTGAGAAAAATAATGTCTGTCTTTTTTTAGGAATATATCTTATAATCTTTTTTACGTCGTTTATAAATCCCATATCCAACATTCTATCAGCTTCATCTAATATAAATATTTCTATTTCACTTAAATCTATAAGTTTTTGATTAACTAAATCATTTAATCTTCCTGGTGTTGCTATTAATATATCTACACCTTTTCTTAATACTTGTTCTTGTGGCTTTTGTGGTACGCCACCAAATATTACAGCTGGTTTTAAATTTAAGTTCTTTCCATATGATTGAATGCTCTCATATATTTGTATTGCCAATTCTCTAGTTGGCGTTAAAATTAATGATTGTATTTTTTTCTTCTTTGCATCTTTATTTGAATTATATAATAACTGCAATGTAGGTATTGCAAATGCAGCTGTTTTACCTGTTCCTGTTTGTGCACATCCAAGTAAATCTTTTCCAAGTAAAATTGATGGAATTGCTTCCTCTTGTATTTTACTAGCTTCTTTATAATTTTCATCTTTTAATGCTTTTAATATTGGTTCAATTACGTTTAATTCTTCAAATTTCATATATTTTATTTCTTCCTTCTTTTCTAAGCACAATAAAAATGGCTATTATTAATAGCCATTTCAATAATACTAAAATCTATTTTATTAAGTATAACATGATTTACATGATATAGATAGCTTTATAATTATTTGATTTTAAATTAAATAAAAATTCACATTTATTTTTTTAATAAAGAACTATTTTTTAATACTTTATATTATCTTGGAAATGCTCCATTATTCATATTAATACAAGTCCGATTAATATACTCTGGACAATCTGTTGCTAACCAATATATTTCTTTTGCAACTTCCTCTGATTTTACAAATCTATTTAGAACAGTGTTGCTCTTTATTTCTTTTTTCCTTTGTTCTGGAATTACATTTAACATATCTGTTTCTGCTGGTCCTGGTGATACTGCATTTATTATAATTCCTTTTCCACCTAATAATTTAGCAAAGTTTTTAGTTACATTAATAATCCTTCCACCACCAGCTTCAATCATTGATTTAGAAACTCGTTTTATAAATTCTATTGGATCATATAAATTTATATTCATAATTTTCTCCATTTTTCTTCTGAATAATCATTATAAGGAATAGAATTCATTATTCCAGCATTATTAATCAGTATATCTACATGTCCAATTTTATTTACTAAATCACATATCCCTTTTATATTAGATACATCATATTCTATCTTTTCCTCACTTTAATGGTCATTGAATTCAAAACTTTTGTGATCTCTTGCAACGACAATAACCTTATAATTATTTTCTAAAAAATAAACGTGTAACTTCTAAACCAATCCCCTTATTTACACCTGTTATCAATACTCTTTTCAAGATTTCCACTCCTCCTTCATAATTATATCTTTTATAAATCTAATTATTATTACTTTTAAGTCCACTTAAAATATAACCATTATAGTTCCATATTACCAATGTATTTCAAGCCCTACTCCAACTTCTTTTATAGGCAAATTTTTATGTATTTCTGCTTTGACTGCAAATGAAGTACAATGACAAGGATATAATTCTTGCACATTATTTTCCTTTAAATATTTAATAGTCTTCTGTACTTTTTCAGATACTTCAAACAAATGAAAACCACCTATAATTCCTAAAACTCTATTATCATTAGCTACTGTTTTTGCATATTCTACTATATTACAAATTCCACTATGAGAGCATCCTGTAATAATATAAATACCCTTTTCACTTTTATATACAAGTGCTGTATCATCCATTACATAGTCATCACTCCAAATTTCATCATTGAATTTTTTCCCAATATGTTTTCTCTTTTCAAAATTTTTAGCCTGAGGTATTTCACCTAAAAAGGTTATATTTCCACTAACTTTAATAGGCTCTTTAGAAAAAATCAAGTTACATTTATCTTTTAATTCTTCCTCTAATATAGGAGAACAAATTTTTAAATTATCAATTATTTTTTCTTTAAATGCATCAGGATGAGCTATGATAGTTGTTTTATTTTGGTGTGGTTTTTCAAAATAATATTTTAAACCTTTTGTATGATCATCATGTCCATGTGAAATAACAATAGTCTTTATTTTATCTATATCTATTCCAAAGGCTACCAAATTCTTTATAAACAAATCTGAATATCCTACATCAAACAACAGAAAAGTATCTTCATCTTCTATATAATATGAAACTGCAGGCTCACCACAGTAATATTGATCAATATATGTATTATTATCTACTAAAACTTTTAATTTCATTATCTTCCTCCTCAATACTGAATTATACAATAGAAAGTAATTCTAAAGTAATATAAACTTGATTATTTATTATAAATTATATTCCTACAATTCAAAATAAAGGTGAATTAAATATTTCGATTCAATCCACCTTTTTAATATTACCACATATTACTTTTCATCAAATTTCCCCATGTAGTATAATCACCAAAAGAATTTGTCATATCTAGCCATAAGTTTTCATTATTATTACCTGACCAAGACCAAGCAATAAATCCAATCTTATTTGTTTTACAATAATTTATTAAATGATACGCATCAACAGTACAGCTAAGATTATTATTACCATTGTTATAATTATAACCAAATTCACCAACTATAATAGGAATTCCATTCTTTTTGCAATTACCTAAAAATGAGTCTATATTTGAATTATTATTCCATGAACCATACATATGAATACTGAAAATTACATTTTTATTTGTATTTGAGTTATACACTTCTTTAGCATACTTTAATATATCGTCGCTATCTTGTCCCCAACCACCTGAATCAATTACAATTGTTCCAGTATAGCCAGCAGTACGAATTGAACTTATTGCGCTCTTATAACCATCTCTCCAGACAGTACTATTAGCTGGTCCCCATTCATTTGCAATATTTAACCAAGCTTTAGGATGATTATACATTGTACTTAGAATATCACTTCTTGTCCAATACTTCACACAAGTATCTAAACTGCTTGTAGTTGAACCACCTGTTGCATCATGCAACTCAATAATAGGTTTTAATTGTAATTTATCACATTTTGTTAGATATTCATCTAGTCTTTTAGTTGAACCACTTGTATCCCAAACTAAACGAACAGTATTAAACCCATCATTTTTAATTTTATCTAATGCAGAGTATGATTGGCTGTCATACCATATTGCTGGCACATTTGTACCTCTGATCCACGAGGAATCTTCTGCTGCATTCGCAGAAACTTGAACAATAAAACTTAAAGAAAACAAAAGTAATAAAGATAACATAAATTTGAAAGTAATTAATTTTTTCATACTACACCTCTCATTCATAATTTTCTTACACTTATATTGTAACAAACATGGAAAATTTTTTCAATTAAAACTATATCTTTTTCAATGATAAAAACACCCTTTATTATGTAAAAGAAATATCGTTTCTTATTATATATTATTTTATATATTATCTTTAATAATGTTTTTCATTCCATAATTGTAATTATTAAGATTTCATTTTACATAAATATAGTTAATTACTTCTTAATCTTATTATCTCTATATTTTTTCACTAAATAAATTAATTCTCCTAAAACTCCTTTAATTGTTTCACTATCATCTAAATTCATTTGTCTTATAATAATTAATTATAACGTCTCCCTTTATCATAACTTATTTAAGTTTACTTTCTTAATACAATCATATAATGTGGACTCATTCCAATAATTTTTTCTTTATCTTCTGTAGATCTTACAATGTTTATTTAATAATCTTCTATTTAGAAACTTATTGTCCCACTTTAGTATTGCATAGCAAAAAATCGCAAATTCATTTTTTGAATAATGCGATTCTTATTACTAGTATTTGATTTTATTAATTCATAAATTTAAGTAATGTTTAATTAGTTATAGTCACGCAACATGTTATATTTATAATATATATACTGCTAAATAAGCTATTATTTTATAGCAGCTAAGCATTATATTTCATTTCAATTGTATTATACATAAGTTCATATCCTATAGATAAATACGACTTCATAGCACTGAAATTTTTGCCATCCATTCTTTAATGACTCTAATCCTGTTGCTATTATTTCACGTGCAATGTTTTTCCTTCTATAATCTGGTATTGTAAAAATATTTTCTGTAGCACTACGACCTTTACCAACACCTCATAATTTAACATATTATAGCAACTTATTCATGATTATTATAACATCCTTGGATTTATTCTGAATTATAATTATATAAATTCAATCAGCCTTACTTTAATATCATAAAAATATAAATCTAATTCCTTATCCCAACTTTTCTTTAACTATCTCCCTATCATCAAAATGTATTTTTGTATTTCCTATAATTTGATAGTCTTCATGTCCTTTTCCGGCTATTATTAATAAATCTTCTTCTTTTAATAGATTTAATGCTTTCTCAATAGCTTTTCTTCTATCAACAATTTTTTCATACTTTGAATCTATGATTTCCATTCCATCTTCAATTTCTTCAATTATTCTTATTGGATCTTCGTTTCTTGGATTATCTGAAGTTATTATACAATAATCTGATAAGATTCCTGCTGCCATCCCCATTACTTTTCTTTTACTTTTATCTCTATCTCCACCGCAGCCAAATACAATAATAAGCTTTCCTTCTGTTATATCTCTTGCCATCATTAGCAATTTTTCTAAAGCATCTGGTGTATGAGCATAGTCAACTATTATATTTTTATTTGCATTATTTTTTACCATTTCAAGTCGTCCTGGAACATGTTTAATATTAGATACTAGTTTTAGAATTTCATTAATATCTATTCCAATTCCATAGCAAGCCCCTATAGTAGCTAAAACATTGTAAACTGTAAATTTTCCTGGAACATTTATTTTTACTTCTTGACTAATATTTTTAAAATTCACTGTAAATATTACTGAATCATTTTTATATTTTATTTCTGTAGCCCTAATATCTGCATCTTCATTAATTATTCCATAAGTTAAAATGCCGCAGCTAGATTTCTCCATAATTTCCTTGCCTACATTATCATCTAAATTAATAATTCCAATATTACATTTATGAAATAACTTCATTTTTTCATTTTTATAATTTTCCATTGTTCCATGTTCTTCAAGATGATCTTGAGATAAATTTGTAAAAACACCTACATTAAAATCACAAAAATCAACTCTGTGTTTTGCTAATGCAGACGAGGTTACTTCCATAACTGCATTTTCAGCTCCCTTATTTATAAATTCTCTAAATATAGATTGCAATTCTAAAGCTTCTGGTGTTGTTGGATTTATTTTTTCTATATTTATTTCTTGATCTCTGAGCTTATAACCTAAGGTACCTATTATCCCCACATATTTCCCATAAGATTCTAATATATCTTTAATATAATGTATAACTGTAGTTTTCCCATTTGTTCCTGTTACACCAACTAGATTAATTTCCTTTGAAGGTTCCTTATAAAATAAATTTGCTATGCTTGCTAAAGCGCTTTTTGTATTATTTACCTTTATTAAAGCTATTTTTTCATTTTTAAATTGAAATTCTTCTTCAACTATTACTGCCACTGCCCCATCTTTAATTGCTTTATTTATAAAATTATGTCCATTGACATTATTTCCATTTATACATACAAATATCGAATTTTCCTGTGCTTTTCTAGAATCATAACAAATACTTGTGATATCTACATCTAAATCCCCATTAATTAATGTATAATCCAAATCTTTTAATAATTCATATAATTTCATTTCGAATCCTCCTTCAAATCTGTCTACTATAATTAATTATATACAACATATTCACAATAAATAGTGCATATATTGCTTGATATATTGTAAAAAGTGCTTTATTATTTATTTAAATTATAAAATTATTTAGAGAGGTTTTCTTTTATGGATGCAAAAACTTTTAGCAATAAATCAGGTTATTTAAATAAAGATTTTCAATTATTTCACTTGAAGGATAAAAAAAATCAAGATTTCGAATTTCATTACCATGATTTTAATAAGATAATAATATTTCTTTCTGGAAAAGTTACATATTTAATTGAAGGAAAAAATTATTATTTAAAACCCTGGGATATTTTGCTTGTAAACAACCATGATGTTCATAAACCTATAATTGATCCTTCTGAAACTTATGAAAGAATAATTATATGGGCTAATTCAGATTTTATAGAAGATCATAATTATGAAAATTGCGATCTTTCAACATGTTTTAAATTAGCAAATGAAAAAAGCTTCAACCTTATTAGACTTGAAGCTAAATTTCAAAACCATATACAATTTATAATAAAATCACTGCAAACATCTTTTAATTCAAATGATTTTGGCAGTAAGCTTTTAAGCAATTCATTATTTGTTCAATTACTTATTTATTTAAATAGATTACATCTTGGAAATATGTATTTAAATGATCATGATTCCCTAAAATATGATAAACAAATTGAAAAGATATTAAGATATATTAATAATAATTTATGTACAGATCTTTCTACCCAATTTTTATCTCAAAAATTTTATATTAGTAAATATTATCTTATGCATAAATTTAAAAATGAAACTGGATATACTCTTCATAACTATGTAATGCAAAAAAGACTTTTAATGGCAAAAGATCTTATAATAAATGGAGAAGCAATCACTAAAGCCTCCATGCAATGTGGTTTTAATGATTACTCATCCTTTCTTCGTTCCTTTAAAAATATGTTTAATAAATCTCCTAGTGATTTTTCACCTGATTCAAAAAGAGAACCCATAAAATAATTATTATTTTGTGAATTCTCTTTTGTTTATTACTATATATGTTCTAATAAATAAACTACATATATTTAGTTATTGTATATATTTTTTAATGCAACCAATTAATTAGAACTTTTATATTAGAAAATACTTTAATTAAATTTAATATGGCAATATCCAGTTGGATTTTTTTCTAAATAATCTTGATGATATTCTTCTGCTGTATAATATTTTTCTAATGGCTTAATTTCAGTTACAACTGTTTCTTTCCATTGTTTTTGTATTTTCTCTTTGCTTTTAGTAATTATATCTAAATCTGCTTCATCAATGTAATAAATTCCACTTCTATATTGAGTACCAACATCGCCTGCCTGCCTATTTACTGTTGTTGGATCAATTATACTCCAAAACTTATCTAGCAATACATCTAATGAAACTAACTTTTCATCATAAGTTATGTAACATACCTCTACAAAGTTTGTATCATTATGACAGACTTCTTCATAAGTTGGATTTTCTGTTTTTCCATTTGCATATCCTACTTCTGTTTCTATTACTCCTGGTATCATAGCAAAAAACTTTTCTACGCCCCAAAAGCATCCACCACCCAAAATTACTTTTTTCATTTTATCATCTCCTTGTGGTAATATTATATATCTAATTAATAATTCATTACAATTATTTTCAGACTTATAATAAACTTAGTTTTTTTGCAACGTTAGCCTTTTCAAATCTTTTTATCTTAAACTTAATATCTAAAAGCATTTGGAATAAAATTCCGAGTGACTTTCCGCCTAAACCAAAAGAGCTCTCTTAAAGCTGATATACTTTAAGAGAGCCAAAATTAATCAAAAATTTATGGGGAGCTTTTTATTTAATTAAATAGATTTTTTGCAATAAGTTAATAATCTAATGTTTTGCAGCCATAGATTTATTTTCAAGTCCCTTCATCTTAAAATTTATATCCGAAAGAATTTGGAATATTATACTATCACTTTTCCTACTTAATAAAGCTTCTTCCAATTGTTTATTTAAAACTTTAATTGCATCAGTTAAATCATTAATTTCTTTTTCTTTTTCATCAATTCTATTATCTCTAACTTTTATCTCTTCTTTTAATGTTTTTAATTCTTTGCTAAATAGTTCTATATTGCTATACGCAGTGCCTTGCATTTTTTTAATCGAAACATCTATTTGAGTATCCTTATATATTTTATGGTTTATTACATCAAATATTTTATTTTTATTACCATAGTCTATATATGATATTAGTTTTCTATCTACATCTCTCAATCCATTTGAAACTCTAAAAAGTGCATTATTTAATACATTCAATACTTGTATTCCTAGTCCATAAGTTTCATTATTTTTTTCACATACAATGAAAGTATTAATCTTATCTTGAATATTGTCCAATGTACATAAACTCATACTTCTTTCATTATATATGTCAAAAAAGTTTTGTTGAATCTTTTGGCTGATATCTCCTTTTCTAGCCTCTATAATTATGCCACCTGATTCTCCGCTTTTCTTCATAATAAATGAATAATATTTCTTTAATAATATTTTAGTTAATTTAGAATATGAGTCATTTGTTTTATTCTTTTCTTGTTTTATTGTACTTGATATTACAGTAAACTTTAAATTTTTAAATAGTTGTGGTAATTCATTAATAAATTGTGCTCTTTGAATCTTATTAATATTTTTATAAACATTTTCTTGAAGTATTATATCATCTAACGAAATACTGCTGCTATCACCCAATAATTTATTCTTGCATCCACTTAATTTTCTTCTCAATTCACAATCTCTATTTTTTAATTCAATACAATAATCATATTCAAATACTACCCCTACCATCGAAAGATTATCATTTGTTTCCGTACCTAAAAAACCTCTCTCATCTACAAACATAACATATCTTTTACCCATATTTTTTTCTCCCCTTTTACAATTATTCCGTAAACACATTTCTGATTATTTTCAATTAGTTTATCAAGTTTTTATGAGGTATAAATAACTTGTTTATTATGCTACCATACTTTTGTTGCTAACGTTATTATGCAAAGGAAACTTAATTTTTAACCCTATTTTTATTTAATTATGTTTTAACCATTTTACCACCCCTTGTTTTCCTTATTTTTTCTATTATATATTTATTCTACATAAGTTTAAATTTCCCTTTATTTTTTTAACATTATTTTCAATAAATTAATATGTTTACAAAATATATGTTTAATAATTTTAGTCATATTTACATAGTTCTAAATAAATATATGTTATGTAACTTTCGTTTAGAATAAATTTTATAATTATATTTTCAAATTCTGAAAGTTATATTATTATAAAAAAATAATAAATCAGAAAATAAGCATTATAGTCTCTATTGACCTATAAATAAGTATATACTAAATTAAAGATAGGATAATTGTTTTACAACTATCCTATCTTTATTCAAAAATTATAACTATATTTTATTTATTTTTACCTTTACCTTGTGAATTTGAATTACTACTTCCACTATTATCTGATTTTGTAGATTTTCCTTCACTACTATTACTGTTTTCTGATTTTGAAGAACCGCTATCACTATTATTTTTATCTGTCTTGATATTACTGCTCTTATCTTCCTTTGAAGAACTATTTATACCTTGTGAATTTGAATTATCACTCTTATTTTGCTTTTCAACTGCAGCCTCTGGAGATTTTTGTTCTTGGCTAACATTAACTTCTTCTTTTTTACTCTTTCCATTGTTAGCTTTATTATTATAAGACTTATTGCTCTTTTCTGTTTCTACAATCGAAGCTTCATCAGCATCAGTTGTTGTTCCAGTTGAAGTTACTGCATTTATTGCTGTACTATGAGCTGTGTTAGTTGCTGTACCAGTACTTGTACTACCTTCTGTAGTAGTTCCAGCGCTTGCATTTTTTCTTAATTCCTTAGTCTTCTTTTGTATGTCTTTTACAGAACTATTCTTATATTCTTCTACTGTTATTGCTGGATCTAATGCTTGAAGCTTTTGTATAAGATTTAACTTGCCTGGTGTTATACCTAACTTCCTTGCTTCATCTCTTCTTGCAAGTGCAACATTTTCAGTTTCAACTTCAGCTTGTACATCATTATTACTCAAGGTTTCATCTACTACATTTTTTAAAGATTCATCTAATTCGACTGCAGCTCCTGTTGTCTTATCTGTTGATGTAGTAATTTCAATCACTGATGAACCATCTTCCTTTATATACCCATCAGAAATTGCATTGGAAATTACAGTGCTGACTGCATCATCCACTTTAGAATTTAATAAATCAGTACCTTCTAATATAGTCTTTCCATCTTCATTATATGCTTCTACTGATACTACTGTATCAAAAGCATTTACACCTAATTCAACACTTGGATTAATATCCATACTAACATATACTACAGGAGCTTTTGCGTATGCATATCCACCTCCTGCTAAACTTAAAACCACTGCTGCTGATAATGCCAAAGCTATCTTTTTTTTCATAAGTATTCCTCCAATAATATTATTTATTTTATTTTTGCGTTCAGACTTTTCTTTATAATATCCAGCTTTTTTCATTACTGACTTTTCAATACGTTTCCTAGTAGCTAAATCTACTGACAAGTCAATGTTTTTATCCAGTAATAACTTGGTGTTCTTCATATTCAAATCATCTAATGTTTCAAATAATTTATTTTCCACCTACAATCCCTCCTAATAATTTTTTTAGTTTTTGCATACATCTGGATGCTTTTTTATCAATAGTATTAACTTTTATACCTATATCATTAGAAATGTCTTTTGAACTTTGATTAAAATAATATTTTCTTATTATTATTTCGCTATCTGGTTCCCCTAAAGACTTTATTGCATCTATTAATTCTGAATTGCTTTCCTTAACTAAAATAGAATTAGCCACTTCATCTGAAGTAGTATATAGACTTTCAGCTATATCATCTATAGGAATATGCTTATTATTTTTATTTTTTCTATACATATCTATTGCTTTTCTTTTTGCTATAATTGCTAAAAATGCTTTAATTGATCCTTTTGTTAAATCAATTCTACTTTTATAATGAAACACTTCAAAAAATACATCACTTACACATTCTTCAATATCTTCTTTTGAATAGATAACAGAAAGTTTATTAAATATGATTGTATAAACAAGTGCCATATAATCATCCATCATTATTTTCAAACCCATTTCAGGTTTATTATTTAATATGTCAAGTAATTCATTATCCGAAATCAAAGTGCACCTTCTTTCTATCAAATTTGATTTCTCTATAATATATTTCGTAGTGAAACTAGAAAATCTGACAAGCTTAAGAAAAAAATATATTATTTATGTATTTTTTTCTTATTTTAATTTATTTACTCCTTATATTAAAAATAACTTAATAGCTTATAAATAAAAAATTGTCTATAAATTCATAAAAACTTTATACAAAACAAAAAACCATCCATAAGAAGGAAAAGATAAAATATACCCTTTGGTTAATTTTACAACTCCCTTTATATGAATGATTTTTTGGTAAAAGTTTATAAATATCTTTTATAATTTGCTTAATTATTTTTATTTTTTTCTTTGCTATTGTTATTATTATTTTGTGAATTTGAATTATTACTCTTTTCTGACTTTAAATCATTTCCATTATTTTCATTTTCAGCTTTATTAGTTACATCTTCTACTTTATCATTTTTATTGCTGTTTTCATCTTTTTTGTTTTTTGAAATATTATTTTCTTCTTTATTATTAGTCTTGTTAGTATTATTAGAAGAATTATTATTTTTTTCCTCATTAACTGGATCTATGTTAGTATCAATATTCGTACTTTCATCATTAGTAGACTCATCTTCATCCGTCTTAATATCTTTTCTTAACTCTTTAGCTTTCTTTTGTATATCTTTTACAGAGCTATCCTTATAGTCTTCTACAGTTATTGCTGGATCTAATTCTTGAAGCTTTTGTATAAGATTTAGCTTACCAGGTGTTATGCCAAGTTTTCTCGCCTCATCTCTTCTTGCAAGTGCAACATTTTCAGTTTCAACTTTTGCTTCTTTATTATTATCACTTAATGTTTCATCTGCTGCTTCTTTTAAAGTTTCATCTAATTCAGCCGCAACTTTTTCCTTGTCTGTTGCTGTAGTAATTTCAATTGCAGATGATCCATCTTCTTTTATATATCCCTCAGAAATTGCATTAGAAATTACAGTGCTAACTGCATCTTCTACTTTAGCATTTACTAAATTAGTTCCTTCTAATATATTTTTTCCATCTTCATTATACGCTTCAACTGATACTACTTTATCAAAAACATTTACAGCTAATTCAACACTTGGATTAATATCCATGCTTACATATGCTACTGGAGTTTTCGCATATGCATACCCTCCTCCTGCTAAACCAAAAATCAATCCTGCTGATAATGCTACTGCTATCTTTTTCTTCATAAAAATTCCTCCTAAAATATCATTCATCTTTTGTATTAAATTATTATTTTCTATATATATACCACTTTTTTTCATTACTGATTTTTCAATACGTTTCTTAGTAAAATAATCTACTGATAAATTAATATCTTCATCTAATAATAAAGTTGTATCCTTAATATTTAAATCATCTAATTTTTTAAATAATACTTTTTCCAATTTCAATCCCTCCTAATACTTTTTAGCATCCATATGCATCTAAATGCCTTTTATCAATAGTGTTTATTTTAAAACTAAGATTATGAGAAAAATCTTTTAATTTTCTTATAAATCATATTTAATTTAAAACTTTTGATTTACATAATACATTTCGCAATATAAGAACGTAATCTGACTAGGTAAATTAAGGGATTTTATTATTCTTTAATTCACTTAAAATTTTCTTCATTAATAAAGGCTCTAAATAGCACTTTATTTATATTAAAATATAAGCAAAAAAGAGCCTTCTTTTAGACTCTTCCATATGGAATTACCATTATTTATTAAGATTACGTTAACTTTCTGATATTTATCGACAAATTGTTGTAATTCAAAATATTTTTGTGATATATTAATCTTATAGTGTATATAGACGTTTAATCATTATCTAAAATTTCCTTTTACTTTTAGAATTCTTAATTCAATCAAGAATTAAATGCTGGCTAAAGTATATCTTAAATATTCAATTGAAGTATAAAAATCAATTTATTTTTAAATATTATCATTAAAATTATTATTTATTATATACTTTAATAACACATTTATACTAAATAATTTATATATTGTTTATATTTAATTTAAATGAAATTTACAACTTTAGTTTATAATTCAATTAACATTGACATCTATATGTTTTTTAGCTTTATATAAAAACTTATTATTACGAGGAGAGATTATATATGAAAGTAAGAACTCATGTTAAATTAGCTGAATTATCTTTAATTAAAAATATAACTGCCATTCCAAAAGGATTTTCCAAATTTATGTTTAATTTTGGTCTTGTAATGGTAGATCAAAGCTGGCTTATTAAAACTCATCCACATTATATACAAAAATCCCTTGGATATATTAATAAAAAAATAGAAAAATTACTTTCTGTTAAAAAATTTAATGCATATCATTCACTACAGCTTGGAATAGTGATTCACTACCTTTGTGATTTTTGCTGTAATTCTCATATTACAGGATCTATTGGTAATGTTTCTTATCACTTAAAATATGAACGCGACTTACAAAAATATTTATTAGAAAATTTCCATGCACTTAAAACTCAAATTCACAATAAATCTAATAATATAAATTCTAATTTACACAACTTAGCTTCAATAAAAGCTTCAATTGATGAAACATTACTTAATTATATTAAAGGGGACGCATCTTTGCACTGGGATGTTAAACACTGCGTAGAAATCAGTTCATTTGTTTGTTCTGCTATTTTTAATTCTTCTAGTATTCTTGTACCTACTAAAGAACAATTGCAAATGTCTAATTAAAAATATTTAAATCAGAACTATCTGTACTAGTGTTATTCCAAGTACAATAATATATTAAAAATAAAAGCAAGGGTAATTCTTATTACAAGAACCCTTGCTTTTACTATATTATTTTTTCTCTATAGCCTATAAATTACCATTGGATTTTATGGTGCAATAATATATTAATTTTTTTAAATAATTATTTTATATTACTTAGTAAAAAGCAATAAAGAAATATGTAAATTAATACAGCAAAAACTGCTGCAATTAAAGAATATTTTAGTATCTTTAACATAGTTTCATCCCTCCATCTATATGATATTGTAATATTTTTCAAATGCAATAACAACCCCAAAAACAAATTTAAAAATTAATAATTTCAGATTTAATCTACCTTAATTATAATGTACATAAATCTAATGCGTCTATTGATATTATACCTAAATCAAACATTGTATGATGATTTCGACAAAGAACTATCATATTATGTTTGTTATCTATTCCATTATGCTCTTTTCCAATTGGTTGAATATGATTAACTTCTGAATATTTAAACCCATTGCCTAAATCTATTGTTTCTCCACAAACTTGGCATCTATTTTTATATAATTTTTTTAATTCTTCAACAATTTTTCTGTTTCTTTTTTTCTTTTCTAATAAAGTCATATATGTTTCTAGTATAACTTCATTACCTATTTTCTCAAGAGTATTCTTAATCAACCAGTTTCACTTTGATTCAATTGTATGTAATGTGATATAATATCAAAATTCTATTGACAGTAATATATTCGTGTGTTAAATTAGTTGTATTCTATTTAATTATATTATATATTGTTTTATTAAACATTATTGGAGGTCAAGTTATGAGTTTAATTGGATTAACTAAGGGTACAGATTTAGAACAAAAAATTGATGAAATATGGAAAGGTGAAGCAATGGCAGCAGCGGCTTATCATGCTTTTGCAATAGTAGCTGAAGAAAAAGGCTTATCTCAATTATCAGATGAATTAAAGAAAATTGCTGCCGATGAAGCTCGTCATGGAGGATTGTATGCAGCTCTAAACGGTCATACAAATCTAAATTTACTTGAAAATTTAAGTGCAATGTCTAATGCTGAAATTTCTGCTGGAGAACAGATAAAAGAATTATCTAAAGTTATTGCTGAGTTAGGTTTTGAAGACGCTGCTCAAGCTGTAAAGACTGCTGCAGAAGATGAATGCAAACATGGCAAAATACTAAAGGAACTAGTTGAAAAATATTTATAGAAATTTTAAGTAGGAACTCGTTATTTATTGTTAATCACCCGAGTTCTTTTTATTAGTTATATTTAAATAATACTACATCTCAAGTAAAAAGATAATCCTCTTCTATTATGTAAAAAAAATCGAAGTAAAACAAATTAGAGTGCATGATTTATATTAGTACGTTTTTAGTACTACGTTATTAGAAAAAATAAACAAAAACCTTGTAATATCAATATATTACAAGGTTTTTGTTATTATTCCATTCCAATAAACTCTACCTTTTCCACATTATTAAGATTAAGTAGACCATCAGTTAATGTTTTTATATCTCCATTTACAGTAGTAAGATCTATTGTTATACTAAGGTTTGCATATCCATTTAGAGGAATACCTTGATTTATTGTCAAAATATCGCCTCCTTTTTCTGCTATATAATTACTAATATTAGATAAGACTCCTCTTTCATTTTTTAATATGATATTATATGTAACTTTTCTGCCTCTTGAAGTTTCAGAAAAATCAAATACAAAGTCTTTATATTTGTAATATACGCTTCTGCTTATGCCTGCTATTTTTACAGCTTCTGTTATTTCTTTTACTTTACCGTCTTTTAATAATTTTTTGGCAAAAAGAACTTTTTCATAAACATCTGGCAAAACTCGCTTATCTATAACTAAATAATCTCCACTCATTATTTTTTCCCTTCTATAATGGTTGCCCCCGCATCATCTATAGATAACTCTAATATATCCCATTCCAATCCTTTTATTTTTAAATATTCTCTAAGCTTATTGCTAAAGCGCTTATCCTCTTCGTTAATAATAGCCATGATTGTTGGACCTGCTCCACTTAGGTAACACCCCAATGCACCTAATTCATAACTTTTATTATACACCTCTTCAAAACCTGGAATTAACTTACTCCTGTAATTTTGGTGAAAGGCATCTTTACATGCGTATTTAATTAATTCATATTTACCACTTGAAAAACATGCTACCATAAGTGCTGCCCTTGAGACGTTATAAACGCCATCTTTAAGACTTATTTCTTGTGGAATTACGCTCCTTGCTTTTTTTGTAGATAATCTGAAATTAGGAATTATTGAAACAAACTTAATACCTTTTTTAACATCCACTTTATCATAGAAAGTCTTGTTTTCATCAACTATTGCAACAACCATTCCCCCCAGAAGTGCTGGCGCAACATTATCAGGATGACCTTCAATTTCTACAGCCATCTCTAATAATTCTTCATTTGAAAACTTCTTCCCCAAGATTTCGTTAGCTCCTACTAGTCCCCCAACTATACATGTAGAGCTACTTCCTAGACCTCTAGATACTGGAACATCTTGTATAAGTTCACCTATTTCTAATCCTTTTATTTTATAGCCCGCTTTATCAAAGCAATGTTTCATTGCTTGATATATTATATTTTTTTCATTACAAAACTCTTCTGGCATTCCTTTAAACTTTAAGCCATCTTCTAATTCTCTGAATTCAAAATCATTATATAGATTTAATGCCATCCCGAGCGAATCAAACCCTGGTCCCATATTTGCTGATGTAGCTGGTACTCTAACTCTTATCATACTCAAATTCCCCTATTACTTTAAGTAAGAAAGTAGAGCATCCCTCATCTCTGACTTATCCCAAACTTCATCATGTAATACCTTAGCTGTTTCAAGTGTATTTAAGCTATTTGGTATTGTATTATTTGTGTTAGTTGATAATTTTTCTAATACTTTAAAATCATCTATTCCTTCTACATCAATACTAAGAGCATTACAAATGCTTCTTGGGAATTTAAATGGACTTGCTGTTGAAAGTATTAAAGCTGGTTTATCATCTTTAGTTTCTTCCACATATTTATTTTTAACAACATATGCTACAGCTGTATGTGTATCCATTAAATAATTCTCTTTTTCATAAACTTCTTTTATTGCAGCATAAACTTCTTCAGTATCTGCAAAGTTTCCATAGAATTCCTTTATGAAACTCTTAATCTTTTCATTTACTTCATAAACACCCTTAGTGTTTAAATCTTTCATAAGCTGACTAACAACTTCAGTATCTCTTCCACTTGCTTCAAATAATAATCTTTCAAGATTTGATGAAACTAGTATATCCATTGATGGTGATTCAGTTAAAACAAGTTCTCTCTTCTTATCATAAACCCCAGTTTCAAAGAAATCTGTTAGAACTTTGTTTTCATTAGATGCACAAATGAATTTATCTATTGGTAATCCCATTTGTTTAGCATAATAACCTGCTAAGATATTTCCAAAGTTACCTGTTGGAACTACTACATTTATAGCATCATCTTTCTTTATTACCCCTTGATTTACTAAATTAAAATATCCATAAAAATAATATACTATTTGAGGTACAAGTCTTCCAATATTAATTGAATTTGCAGATGATAGGATATATCCCTTTTGAGCTAGCCCTGCTCTAAAATCATCATCTCCAAATATTTCTTTTACTCCTGTTTGAGCGTCATCAAAATTCCCCGTTATTCCAACGACCTTAACATTGTTTCCTTCTTGACTCGACATTTGTCTTTCTTGAATTGCACTTACTCCGTTTTTAGGATAATAAACTACAACTTTAAATCCTTCAACATTTTTAAATCCTTCAAGAGCAGCTTTTCCTGTATCTCCCGATGTTGCAGTAAGTATTGTTATATCTTCCTTAACATCACATATCTTTTTTGCTCTTTTCATAACTTGTGGTAAAAATAATAATGCTGCATCTTTAAATGCACAAGTTGGTCCATGATATAATTCTAAAAAGTTATTTTTAACCTCTACGTTAAATCTATCATTATATGCCTCATTAATTGCCCCCATTAATTCCGCATCATCAATGTCTGTAAAATATTCATTGATAACCTTAAATGCTAAATCCTCATATTTGATTTTTGTATCCTTCTTTAATTCATCATATACCTTAGGAAATTCATCTGGAACATATAGCCCACCATCTTTTGAAATTCCATTAATTATTGCTCTAGCAGAAGCTATATCTTTTTCTAAGCCCCTAGTACTTCTAAACTTCATTTCATCTCACCTCAAAATTGTATTAAATATGAATATATTGTCTTTTATTAACAAAATTTAATATATATAAACATATTTCACCTGTAATATATATTATCATGTATTCTACGGATATACAAGTGTTTTTCTCCAAAACACACAATAATTATTTTCTGAAAATATTTACATGTATATATCTAAAGGAATTATTTGTATCGCACTGTTATTTATCCTTAAATCAGGGCATTCTGGTATTATAATATCATTTGTCTTTAAACATTCTAATAATGGTTTACATTTTTCAAAAAATTTTTCATAAAACTCTTCCTGTCCAGTTTTTCTAAGTAAGCTTATTGTATCACAGTCCTTGCTGCAAGTCTTTACAACCTTACCTACAACTTTACAATGGCAATTAATATTATCGAATAAACTACATCTATTATTCATAAAATTATCATTATTTACAGTTAAAATTGCTGTTCCTTTTCCCGTTTCCATTATTAAATCTTGTGTATTATTACAAGTTAAAATACTTCTTATATATGTTAACATCTTTAAAGAAATGGAAAAATTAATTTTCTCTTTACAATCTTTATTTAAATTGTCTAAATATTCACTTCCAAATATGGTTATTAAATTTATCAAAGCATCAATATAAGGTATGACCCCTCTACTAGTTATTATGCCTTCAATTTCAATTAATTCACCTGTATATATATTATTTTTTTCTATATCTGTTTGATTTCTATGTTGTAATTGCTGGTTTGTATTAAAATGATCCAATAACCTTTGATTTAATACAAAAGTAGTATAAGTAGTTTTTATTTGTTCTTCTTCTCTTATACATTGTCTTAAATCTATGTCTTTTTCCATATGATGATTTAAATTATTATTATTAGCTTCCACTTTATTTTTATCTTTAAAGCCTTCTCTTTCAGTTTTACTAGTACGATTTTCCTTGAAGTTATCAAGCCTGTCACCTTCATGAAGTCCTGTTGATAAGGTTCTATCAAAAGCTTGGGTTTTAGTTATTGTTTCTATAAAGCCTGTTAATACAAGTGAAGATAAATTTCTAACCAAATTTTCATCTAAATAAACAAGTAACTCAAAAGGATTATTCATGAACGGCTCCTTTCTATTATTATTTTCTTTCATATTCCTTGTACTAATATATTATTAATAATTAATGGAAAATATTATTTAAACCTTCATTTTTAATTTTTACAAAAGAAATAGTACTCTTTCCTAATAAATTACAATTTTCTTAATTTGCGAATTTTTATAATTTATTGTGCTATAATTTATAATATCAAGTCTTAAGAAAGGAGATACGCTTAATTAAATCTGACATATATAAATTCCAATTGAAAATGTGCAATTAGCAATTAATAATTAATGAAGAAAGTTTACTTTCTAAATTTCACAAATTGAAATTTAGAAGGGTGAAATATAAAATTTCTACACTTACTTTCGCACAGTGAAAGTTTGAAGAGCGAAATATAAAATTTCAATTTTCACTTTCCTTTCAAGTTTTCAAAGCTGATTTTTTTAATTAAAATGTATAGTTTTAATTGAAACTTATAATATAGATTTAATCTTAAGCATGTGTTTTTATATGAAGAAATTTTTCAAAATGTTTTCATTAATTTTCATTATTACATTTGCTATTTTAGTTTTAGTATTTCACAAAAGAATAATTTTATCTTATGAAATTGCAAACAAGTATCTTACTTTAAAAAATCATGTATGGACAACGCAAGCAATTAATATCGAAACATCATCAAACTCTGTGAGTTATAAAGATGTTGTTTATAAAAGTACAAATGGAGTACCTTTAACTCTTGATATTTACGCTCCACTAAAGCAAGTATATAAAACTTCTCCAGTACTTTTATATGTTCATGGCGGCAGTTTTGCTTATGGTGATAAAAATATTCCAGATGCTTTAAGTCCAATACTTGATACTTTTAGAGAACAAGGTTATACAATTATCAGCACTTCTTATGAACTTATGAGAAATAAAGAAAATTTTAATAAGCAGGTTTCAGATATTAAGGATACAATTCGCTGGGTATATAAAAATAAATCTGATTATAATTTTGACACAGATGATATAGGAGTTATTGGTATTTCCTCCGGAGCTTATCTTTCTCTTATGGCAGGCTATAGTAATGAAGCTGACTTTAAAGATGATACTGAATTAAGTAAATATCCGTCAAAAGTTAAATACTTAATTGACTTTGCTGGGCCAACTGATTTAAGTCTTTTAAATACTAATGATTTAAATTATGATTTATCAAAAGTTTTTACATCAATTAAAAATAAAGATGATATGATTCAAAAATTTAATCCTATTGATTATGTTAATTCTAAAAGTCCAAATACTTTAATAATTCATAGCAGCTTGGATTCTATGGTTCCTTATGAAAGTTCAAAAAAGCTATATGATAAATTAACTGATGTAAAAGCTAATACTGATTTGATTACTTTAAATAGTACAGCCCACGATTTATCAAGTATTTCAACTGATGATATTGTTGCTATTTCTAAAGGATTATTAAAGTTTATAATATTTAATTCACCATTATAGTACAAGCTTAAATATAAAAATTACAGCCTTTTAAAACAGTAATAAAAATAAATATAATACTTATTATATTCATTTTTCTATAATGCTAAATTTCGATAAACGTTATTTTCTGAACCTTTCATAACTTAAAAATTTAATAATTTCTTGCAAAATAAAGGGTACTCTTTTGTAAACGCTACATCAGAGTACCCCTTATTTTGCTATATACACAAACTTACTTATTAATATTCATAACTTTTTGTATTTTCGCATAATACTATTTTTAATTTCTTATCTTCTACGACTTTTTTATATGAACATAAAAACTCGCTTAATTCATTATCATTTAAATCTATATTTTTTTCACTTATTAATATTACGTCTTCTTTTTCTAACAATACTTTAAGGTCATTCTTATCATTTTTTATGAAATACTCAGACATTCCTTTTGAAGATATTCTGCTCTTATATTTTTCTTGAAAGCTGATAGTTTTTTTCATAGCTTCATAATTCATTCCTAAGTTATTCATATCAAAGCCAGGAATTTTAAATTGCTCATCTATAGAAGCTGAATCAAATCCATATCTCTCCAAAAACTTTTTTTGTATATTAATTAATTTGTCCTGCGATATATTGTTTTCCTGCATATAAGACATTATATTCTTAGAAAAATCTGCCATGTTCATTTTTCCTTCAGCAAGCTTATAATACATAGAATATATATAATCTTCGAACTTATCTATGTCTTTATCCTTTGCTTTGTTTTTTAATTCATTAAAATCTATGATTTTATCAGACATATACATCCAATCCTTTCTAAATTAGAATATTCATAAATTAAATATACCACTTTTTATACTACACATGCTATATTTTAAAATAAATTTATAGATTGTTTAAATTCAGTCTTTCTTTTTTAGAAAATATACATCCACAATAATCCTGTCTATATAAGTCATATTGATTAGAAAGTTCTATTGAACGTTTATATCCCTCTTTCTTTTTGAAATCAGAATATAGGTATTTTACATCATATTGATTAGAAAGTTCATGTCCAATTTCATTTAGTTTTTGTGCATTTTTGTGAGGACTTATAGATAAAGTAGTTGTAAAGTAATCATAGCCTTGTTCTTTAGCTATAATAGCTGCTTCTTTAAGTCTTAATTCATAACACTTAAAACACCTTTCCCCACCTTCTTTTTTATCTTCTAAACCTTTTGTTATATTATAAAAAGTTTCAGTATCATATCTGCCTTCAAGAAAATTTATTTCATTTTTAACTTTTAGCGCTGAAATAAGCCCTTTTTGTTCAGCTACTCTTCTTGAATATTCTTCTAAAGGATATATGTTAGGATTATAAAACAAAATACTTATTTTAAAATACTTTGATAAATATTCTAACACATAACTGCTGCAAGGTGCACAACAACTATGTAGCAATAATGTTGGTGTTTTTTTCTCTTTAACTAAATTTTCTATTAACGTATCTAATTCTTTTTGGTAATTAATTTTATTCATGTATAAGCCATTCCTTCTTAAATTTTATTCTATCTACTGATTTTAACATTTATAGTAACATCCTATATTATAAAGATTTAAATATAGGATAAAACAACACTCCATTTCTAAGATAAATGAAACTTTGCATTGTTCTATCCTATAAGTTTTTGTTTAATTATAAAGTTATAATATATATTATTATAGCCTAAATTAATACGCTTTAATAGTTTTATACTTTAAATTAATTTTGAAATTTAATATATAGAAAGTATAACCTATATTTGTGTTAGAAAAATACTGTGATTTTCTATTCTTCTATCAAATGTTATATATAGTTAGATTTGATCATAATTGACTATACTTTCATTTCCACTTACCATATCTTTAATTTTTATTTTCCCTTTTGAAACTTCCTCTTCTCCAACTAATAGAACCTTTTTTATTCCTAGTTTATTTGCATAATTTAATTTTTTCTTCAGCTTATCATTTTCCAAATAAATCTCCACTTTTTTACCATTATTCTGTAATTGTTTATAAATATCTACACAATATTCTAATGTATCTCCAATTGATATGATGAGATAATCGACTAAATTCTCTATTTCATAATTATCAATAAAACCTATTTCTTTTAAAACAAAAAATAATCTTGTAAGCCCTATTGATATTCCAACTCCAGGCAAAATATTATCAGTATAGTTTTGAGCTAAATTGTCATATCTTCCACCAGAACAAATGGAGCCATAACTTTCATTCCCCTCCAAAAATGTTTCAAACACTGTTCCTGTATAATAATCCAATCCTCTTATAATTTTTAAATTTATTACATACTCATTTTCTTTTACCCCTAAGATTAGCAACATCTTCCTTACTTGTTCAAGTTCATCTATTCCAACATTTAATTTTTCACTTTTTAAATTTAATTGTTTTAACTTAGTTATTATTTCGTCATTACTTCCTTTAATATTCAAAATTTTATTTATAATACTACTCTTTTCATATCCAACTAATTTCTCAATTTCTTTATTAAATTCTTCTTCACCTATTTTGTCATATTTATCAATCAAAATCATAACTTGATTTATTTCTAAAATACCTATTTCCTCTAAAATTGATGATAATATTTTTCTATTGCTAATTTGAAATTTATAATCTTTTAGTCTTATTGCTTTAAAACCTTTTGATACCATGCTTATTACCAATGCATCATTATTTATACTTAATTTATTATTACCTATTATATCTACATCACATTGATAAAATTCTCTATATCTTCCTCTTTGATTTCTTTCTCCTCTGTATACTTTTCCTATTTGATATCTTTTAAAAGGAAATGTTAATTCATTGAAATACTGAGCTACAAATCTAGCAAACGGAACTGTCAAATCAAATCTTAATGTTAAATCATTACTTCCCCTCTTAAAACTATAAATCTGCTTTTCTGTTTCTCCTGCTGTTTTTGCAAGCAACACCTCTGTTTTTTCTATTACTGGAGTATCCATTGGTTTAAATCCATTTTCCTCATATACTCTAGTAATTTTTCTTACTATATCATTAAATATTTTTTGTTCCTTTGGTAATAATTCCATAAATCCTGGTAATATGCTTGGTTGTATTTTATTATTTTTCATAATTTTATTCTCCTTCCAATATTCAATTTAATATAAATTAATCGAGTTCTTTTAATTGTCAAAATTATTTTGTATGCAAAAAAACCATGCAGGTTTATATCCCACATGGTTTAACAAATTATTACTAACATTTAATTCATCATCACCAGCAGATACAAACCTACAATTTATAGACTTGTATCTGTGTTTTAACAGACCAAGTCTTACTGGTGATGATGTACTAAATTTGTTTTTTTCATATTAAATGCTTTCATAATATTCTCTCCTAAAATTAATGTTTTCATTATATAACATTAATTTTCTATTATCAATAGTGATTTATCAAGCTTTTTTCTTTTTTGCTAAACAATTATTTCTTCAATAAGCGCTTCGTATATGTTGAAGAATTTTAATTATTAATTTCCTTAGCCGCAAATTTTTCAAAAACTTTCAAGAACGTATCAATATGATTTTCTTCATGTTTTACACTTAAGAATATTGCTTCAAATTGTGATGGAGCTATATTTATTCCACTTTTTATCATATGTTCAAAATATCTATTAAATCTTTCCACATTACATATCTTAACATCTTCATAAGTTCTAACTACTTTTAAATCTGTAAAGAAGATGGTCATCATTCCTCCAGTTCTGTTCATTACTACTGGAAGATTATATTTTTCTGATATACTTTGAACTCCTGCTTCAAGTTTTTCTCCTATATTTTCAATATGATTATAATAAGTTAAATTATTTTTAAGCTTATTTAAAGTTGCAAGTCCTGCTGCCATTACAATTGGATTTCCTGACATAGTTCCGGCTTGATAAACTCCACCGAGTGGTGCTAAATTTTCCATTATTTCTTTACTTCCACCATATGCTCCGCATGGAAGCCCACCACCCATGATTTTCGCATAAGTAACTAAATCTGGTTTAACCTTAAATAAAGATTGAGCTCCTTTAAATGCTACTCTAAATCCATTCATTACTTCATCAAATATAAGTAATGAACCATATGAATCACAAAGTTCTCTTAAAGTTTCCATAAATTCATCTTCTGCTTTTATTACTCCCATATTTCCAGCTATAGGTTCAATAATAACTCCAGCAATTTCATTTCCATATTCTTTAAAAAGTTCTCTTATTTGATCTTTATCATTATAGATGCCAATTAAAGTATTTTCTATACTTTCATTTGGAACACCAAGTGAACCTGGAATCCCTCCAGTCATTACACCAGAACCTGCTTCTATTAAAAATCCATCGAAGTGGCCATGATAACATCCTGCAAATTTAACTATTCTTTTTCTATTAGTATATCCTCTTGCAAGTTTAACTGCACTCATAGTAGCTTCTGTACCTGAATTAACCATTCTTATCATTTCAACATTATCTAAATTAGTGCACATAAATTTAGCCAAATCTAATTCTAATTTTGTTGGTGCTCCAAAAGCTAAAGCCTTTGAACTTATTTCTTGAATAGCTGCTACAACATCTTCATCGCAATGACCAAGAATTAATGGACCCCACGCTAATACAAAGTCTATATATTCATTATCCTCTTCATCTTTAATTATTACACCTTTTCCAGACTTTATAATAGGAGGATTTAAATTCACCCCTCTAAAAGCCCTAACGGGACTATTAACGCCACCTGGCATGTACTTTTCAGATTCTTTAAATATTTCAAGGTTTTTCACACTATTTCCTCCTTATGCCCCAATAAATCTATAAATATTTATATTTTATTGTTTCATAGTTATATTCTTATCTATTTATATAGATACCTTTTTCCGTTTTAATCTATTATATCCACTCTTAAATCTTATCTTTTTAAAACTTTAGCAGCTTCTAATGCATGATATGTAATAATAATATCTGCTCCAGATCTTTTAATAGACGTTAATGTTTCCATCATTACTCTTTCTTCATCAATAAGTCCAAGCTTTCCTGCAGCTTTAACCATAGCATATTCACCACTTACGTTGTAAGCAACAAGAGGCATATTAAAATTTTCTCTGCAATCTCTAATTATATCTAAATAAGGAAGAGCAGGCTTAACCATAATAAAATCTGCACCTTCTTCTATATCCATTTGTGTTTCACGAATAGCTTCCATTCTATTTGCTGGATCCATTTGATAAGTTTTTCTATCTCCAAATTGAGGTGCTGAATTTGCAGCATCTCTAAATGGTCCATAAAATGCTGAACAATATTTTGCAGAATAACTCATTATGCTTATATTTTTAAATCCATTATTATCTAATCCATCTCTTATAGTTCCAATTCTACCATCCATCATATCAGAAGGCGCAATTATATCTGCCCCAGCCTTGGCATGTGATACTGAAATCTTAGCTAAATATTTTAAAGTCTCATCATTATCTACATCCTCATCATGAATTATTCCACAATGACCATGAGAAGTATATTCACACATACAAACATCTGTTATAACAAGTAAATCTTTATCTATCTTTTTTATTTCTCTTATAGCTTGTTGAACAATTCCATTGTCATTATAGCTTTCTGATCCACATTCATCCTTATGCTCTGGTATTCCAAAAATCAATACTCCTGCAATGTCAGCTTCTTGAACTTCTTTAATAACTTCATGCAGTCTATCTATAGAAAAATGATAATTTCCTTCTAACGAAGAAATTTCATTTTTAATATTTTCTCCTTCAACAACAAAAATAGGATAAATAAAATCCTTTGAATTTAAAGTTGTTTCTCTAACCATATCACGAATGGCCACACTTGCTCTAAGTCTTCTTCCTCTTTTAATCATATCAACTACTCCTTCTTGACTTCACAATTAATAATTTACATTTTCATACTTATTTTTATAATAACATTCTCTAAACCTACATTTCCAACTATAAATGTTTTAGATTTTATATTTATAAAAGAACTTATTTGTTCTTAATAAGTTATTGGTTGTGCTTCGCACTTTTTTTATATGTGGTAAGTTATTGGTTGTGCTTCGCACTTTTTTTATATGTGCGTACTTTTTTTATTGGTGAATAAATTTTCTATTTCCTTTAAAAATCCATCTTCTGAATGTTCTTTACATATATAAGCTTCTATTCCTAATTCCTTTAATGGTTCATTTGTCTTTGGTCCTATAGCTATAACTTGTTTCTTTTTAATTTCTTCTATACCTACCATATCCACCATATTTTTAACAGTTGATGGACTTGTAAAAAATACTATATCAACTTCATCAAAGGATTTCTTATTAGCTACATTACCACAAACTGTATCATATACATATACCTTATCTACTTCTACATCTGACTTAGATAATTCTTCATATATATATTGTCTGCTCTTAGCTGAACATGGTAAAAGTAATTTTTCATTTCCCTTTAAATGTGGCTTTAATATACTTACTAAACCTTCCCCCACAAATTCTTTAGCCTTAGCAAAGCATATAATTCCACGTTTATTTAAAGCATTTGCTGTTGCATAGCCAATAGCAGAAATTTTTGCTTTTATACTTCTTATATCATAAGCTTTTTCAATCAAATAATCAAAAAATGTTTCTACACTATTTACTGAAGTAAATACTATATGATCATAATCTCCCAATTTATTTATGTATTCATCTAAATTATTAGAAGTGCTTTTTATTTCTATAGAATTAAAGCTTGTAACCTCTGCTCCTAGTTTAACTAATTTATTTTTTAAATTCTCAGATTGTTTTTTAGATCTTGTAATACAGATATTCTTACCAAATAAAGGCTTGTTTTCATACCAATTTAAGCTTTCATTTAAAGTTACAACTTCTCCAACAACAATTATGCAAGGTGACTTTAAATTAGCCTCTTTCACTTTTTGAGAAATATTTTCTAAAGTTCCTATTACCTTTTTTTGTTTAGCTGAAGTTCCTCTCATTACAACTCCACATGGCACTGATGAATCTTTACCATTAGCTATAAGTTCTCTAACTATATTATCTAAATTACTTAAACCCATCATAAAGACTAAAGTTCCTTCTTCAGCTGCTAAAGCTTTAAAATTAACATTTAAATCTTGTGCTGATTTACCTGTTATAACATGAAAACTTTGTGCTATCCCCCTATGGGTTATTGGAATTCCTGCGTAATTTAAAACTGCAATAGGAGATGTTACTCCTGGAACCACTTCAAAAGATATGTTTTCATTAACTAAAGCAAGTACTTCTTCTCCACCTCTTCCAAAAACATAAGGATCTCCACCTTTAATTCTTCCAACTATATGTCCTTCTTTTGCAAGTTTAACTATAAGTTCATTAATTTCCTCTTGAGTTTTAGAATGAGCTCCTGGCTCTTTTCCACAATAATAAACTTCACAATTTTCATTCAAGTAATTTAACACATTATTTGAAACTAATCTATCATATAATACTGCTGTACATTCTTTTAGAACTCTTACAGCTTTTAATGTTAATAATTCTTCATCACCTGGGCCTGTTCCTATTATATATACTTTACTCATATTATAATTTCTCCTATTCAATAGTTTAATATTTCAATATATTAAATGTAATTGATAATTAAACATCTAATATTTTCTTCGCTAATTTTTGTCCTAACTTAATATGTTCATATTTACTGCCTAAAATATCTTTTTTTACTATTCTGCCATAAGCTTCATATATTCCAATCATATATAAATCATTTCCTTGAATTTCTGAATATGCTCCAATTAAACTGTGACAATCACCATTTAATCTTTTCATAAAACTTCTTTCAGCCTCTACTGTTAATTTTGCATTTGCATCTTCTAATTTTCTAAAAAATTCTTTAGCATTACTTGTTTTCAAACATTCAATTCCAAGTGCCCCTTGAGCAACTGCTGGTAGAAATTCTATTGGATTGAAATATTCTGTTATTAAATTTTCTTCATTTAATCTTTTTAACCCCGCAGCAGCTAATATAATCCCATCCAAATTTTGACTTTTCATCTTTTCAAGTCTTGTTTGGACATTTCCTCTAATTGAGACTATTTCTAAATCATCTCTTAAGAATTTTAGCTGACATCCACGCCTTATACTGCTCGTTCCTATAACTGCACCTTTTCGTAGCTCTTTAAAAGGTATATTATCCTTTGAAATAAGAACATCTCTTATATCTTCTCTTTCAGTTATAGCAGCAATTTCAAATTCGTCATTTAATTCATAAGGAACATCCTTCATACTATGAACTGCTCCATCTGCTCTTTTTTCTAAAAGTGCAATTTCTATATCTTTAACAAACAATCCTTTTCCACCAATCTTAGCTAATGAAACGTCTAATTTCCTATCACCTTCTGTAACTATAAGTAATTTTTCACTATCTATATTAAATTTATCTTTTAAACTTTTCATTATTATTTCTGTTTGTGTTTGTGCCAGCATACTCTTTCTTGTTGCTATAATTAAATTATTCATTAATTAATATTCCTCCATATTTATTCATATAATTTTATAATTCAAGTAAATAATCTACAATTTCTTTTGAAAAATTACTTCTTAATATACTTTCACTTTTACCTTCATCAAAGGATTTTTTAAAATCCTCATTTCCAATCACTTTAAGAATTTCATTCTTATATTCTGGAAACACTTTCACCCTATTTCTTATTTTTCCCATAAACTCAAGAAAGTCATCATATTCCTCCAAAAGCATCTTTACTTTATCAGATACTAAAACTGCTCCTTTGGGATTTCCGGACTTAGTATTTAATGCAAAACTTATGTTTTTAGTATTTCTTTGAATTGGAATTACTCCCATTCCAGCTTTAAAATTAGAAGAATCTATATATATCTTAAAATTTTCATCACAATATTTTATTATTTTATCTTTTAAAATATCATCATCCAATGCAATAATTATAAGATGTTTATCCTTTAAAAACTCATAACTAAATTCTTCATTTATAAGCTTAAGACTCTCCCTTGCATTTTCTGAAATTACCACTATTTCTTCACTAAAGGTCTTTGATAATACTTCAACATAACATTTATTTTTTATAAAGTGTTTAGCTTTTATTGTTCCTGCCTTTCCCCCACCAATTATTCCAACTCTAAGTTTACTAGAAATTAATGAAATATACGAATATATTATTTCTTCACTTGAAATATCTTTTCTATTATCTTCATACATTCCTGACCACATCCTTTTAAAGTTTCTTCTTTAATAACTTCAATGGCTCTATTTATGTAAAAATCTGATGTGCTTTTAATTAGTTTATCAGCTAAAGCAATATCTTTTTCACTATTACTTTTATGTTTAAAAGTTTCAATTCTCTTGTTTGAAATTTCACTTCCTAATATCTTTAAGTTTTTAATTACAGGAGCAATGTTCCTTAATTTAAGCCACTCTTCATATTCTTTTAAATACTTAGTCATAATAAATTTATGTTCTTCCATCTTTTCTTTTCGTAGTATTTTATTTTTATCGTTTATATAACTTATAGTATCAATATTATAGACCTCTGTTCTCTCAAGCAATGCAACTTCTTTTTCCACATCCCTAGGAACAGATAAATCATATATTATAAGTTTACTTCCTTTTTCATTAATATCTGATTTTTTTACTACTGGATGAGGTGCTGATGTACAGCCTATAAGGCATTCTACTTCATCTATGTAATCATTTTTTTCTTCGAAATTAATTACTCTAACTCTTTCATCTCTTATTTCTTCTTTAATTTTACTGTTTCTAACCACTAAATAAATAAGTTTAGCTCCATGAGAAAGCAGATACTTTAAAACAAGTTTCCCAATTTCTCCATATCCCAAAATGATAAATTTAGTACATCCATGATTAACAGCTTCGTTTACCACTATTGAAGCTGAAGATACTGGTATTTCAAATAATTTAGCTTCCTTTCTAAACCTTTTTCCGCAAGTTATTGCCTCTTGAAACAATCTATGTAATTCCAATGAAACTGCATCTATATTTAAAGCTTCTTCATAAGCTTCTTTAACCTGACCTAAAATTTGATCTTCACCTAATATTTTTGAGTGAAATCCACAGCAAACTTCAAATAAATGCCTATAAACATCCTTATCCTTTGTTATAAAGACATATTGTTTATATTCATAATCCCAATTAAAAATCACAAAAATCTTTTTTAATAATTCTTCCTCATTAAAAGAAGCATTAAAATAAATTTCTGTTCTATTGCAAGTAGCTAAAATAACTACTTCCTGCATTTCTTTAAGTAATTCTTCTACATATTCTTCATACTTCTTAGGTTTTATTATAAATTTTTCTCTAACTTCAAGTGGAGTATTTTTTCTAATCCCTATTAAGCCTATCACTAATTGCCACCTCACATGTTTTTATATGCTCTAAATAAAACTCGACTCACTTCGTTCGCTGAGTAAGTTCGAATTACCAAATATAAAATTTGGATTCCTAGAGGAAACTCGACTCACTTTGTTCGCTGAGTAAGTTCGAATTACCAAATATAAAATTTGGATTCCTAGAGGAAACTCGACTCACTTTGTTCGCTGAGTAAGTTCGAATTACCAAATATAAAATTTGGATTCCTAGAGGAAACTCGACTCACTTTGTTCGCTGAGTAAGTTCGAATTACCAAATATAAAATTTGGATTCCTAGAGGAAACTCGACTCACTTTGTTCGCTGAGTAAGTTCGAATTACCAAATATAAAATTTGGATTCTCACTTAAGTGTATCAGATAGTATTTATTCATTACAAGTAAATATAAGAATTTAATACATATAATAATAAAAAAGCCTATTTGAAATATTAAAAAATTTATTATGTTTTTAATTTTTGACATATTTCTGACACAATTTACCTCTATAATAATATTATAAAGTAGTTAATTATTATTTACCCCTTATTAAATAGTAATATTGCAAATGAAAAACTAAGTATAAGACCCCCTATCTTATACTTAGTTTTTTCATTTGTGGAATGTTCTTGGTTGTGCTTCGCATTCTTTTTATATATGTGCACTTTTTTTATTGTTGAAAAGATTCCGGTTGCGCTTAATAAGTTCCTAATTGTGATACGCACTCTTTTTATATGTGAATTGTTCTTAATTACGCTTCGCGCTTTTTTTATAGGTGAATTGTTCTTAATTGCGCTTCGCGCTTTTTTTATAGGTGTGTATTTTTTTCAATTATTTGGTTATACTCTTAAAAGCAATATTAATTATAAGAGGTGAAATAAAATTATGCGAATACCAAACCATATAGGTATTATTCCTGATGGCAATAGACGTTGGGCTTTAGCTAATGAATTAACCAAAGACAAAGGATATGATCATGGAATAAATCCAGGCCTTGAAGTTTTTAAATTATGCCAAAAAGAAAATATTCAAGAAGTAACCTTTTATGGATTTACAATAGATAATACTAAGCGTCCTAAAGAGCAAAAAGAAGCATTTATAAAAGCTTGTATTGATTCCGTTATGCTTTTAACAAAAGAAAATTGTGAAATATTAGTCTTAGGCAATACTACTTCTAGCTGTTTTCCTAAAGAATTAATACCCTTTACTAAAAGACAAAAATTTGGCATAGGTGGAATCAAAGCAAATTTTTTGATTAATTATGGCTGGGAATGGGATTTAAATTTATTAAAAAATAGTGATACTTCAAATAAGCAAATTCAGTCATATTTACATTCAAAGGATATTTCTAGAATAGATCTAATAATAAGATGGGGTGGACGCAGACGTTTAAGCGGTTTATTACCAGTTCAATCCGTTTATTCAGATTTTTATATTTTAGATAATTATTGGCCTGATTTTAAAAACGAAGATTTTTATAATGCATTATCTTGGTATAATAAGCAAGATGTTACTTTAGGCGGCTGATAATTAAAAATTTAATATAAATAGAAAGCTTTTTTTAATAATATCTATAAACTGGACACATGAAAAAAGTGTTTAGTCTGTAGGTATTTTTTTATATTCTGTATCAGATTAATCACCTTTATGTACTTAACACTCTTTTTTATATTGTCCTTGATATATGTCTCAGATTAATTACTCCCTCTATTTCTATCTTTTTATTTAGATGTATTTAGCTAACCTTGTTTATTAATTCTACTATAAGCACTACTAGCTCTTTTCTTTTTGCTACTGGTAACATATGCCTTGCTTCTGGTATAATAACTAACTTAGAATTTTTGACTTTTTCATGTATAAGTTCAGAGTATTCTACAAGCGTTAGTATTTCATCTCCACCAGTAACTATAGTAATAGGTACTTTTATATCCTTTAAGCACTCTTCAACATTTACTACTTCATCAATTAAAAAATCTAATATAATTAGCTTATCTGCTTCTATTTTGGCTACAGCTTCTTGAACTGTTTGATCTTCCATGTGACCTAAACACGCTGCTACATATTCCATATCTACAACATTATTATGTATTTTTTTCATATATTCTTTATCTAATTTAGGGAAGCTTGCACCTGAACTGATAATTACTGATCCTTTAACTGATGGAATATTTCTAGCTGTTGCTGCTAAAACTATAGTTCCGCCCAATGAATGTCCTAATAATATAACATTATCTAAATCTTTTACAAAGTCACTAACTGCATTTACGTAGTTACCAAAGCTGTATCCAGTGTCATCAGAATTTCCATGACCTGGTAGATCTATAAAATAGCAGTTATATTCTGAAACCTCTTCATGAATTGATCGTAAAAAGAATCTATTACAGCCTGATCCATGAACAAACACCAAATTTATACTGCTATCTCCAGTTCCTTTTAAAAATTCAAATTCAATACCATTTTTTTTACTTATCATTTCATCCCCTCCTATATAGTAATATTATATTTTGTTTGTATATTTTACCATAAAGTATTCCATTTTACCACTGTAAATTCTCATTTATATCGGTATTTTACATTATTATTATAAAGTCCATAATATATTGATTTTATAATAATATAACTTTCCGGATTTATTACTTATAGCAATATTTCTACAAATTCAAACACTCCCTACTATAATAATCATTCTAAAATTAAAATGATATTTTTGTACTCCATTATAAATTGTGCTATCATAATAACAAATTTACTTTTTATATTGGAGTGAAAATTATGTTTAAAGTTGCTATAACATATTTATTTATTATTAACTTACTTGGGTTCTTTATTATGCTTATAGATAAGCAAAGAGCTATTCATAAAGAATGGAGAATACCAGAGAAAACTCTTTTAGGAATATCAATTTTAGGAGGAACTATTGGTATGCTTATAGGAATGTCTAGCTTTAGACATAAAACAAAGCATAAGAAGTTTACAATTGGAGTTCCATTTATACTTCTTATACAGATTTGCTTACTTATATTTTATTTAATTCAATGAAATATTTAAGCCTTACGTAAGTAAGGCTTAAAAAACAGAAAAGCAATTCCAATATTTTATATAATTGTTTTTCACTGAATTATGTATTTATGCTCTTACTAACATAGAACAAATGGTATGTCCAACTCCAACCGTTGTGAAAAAAATCAAATCACCTTTTTTAATATTCCCATTCATAACTCCATGTGTATATGCAAAGAATGGAGAACTAGTTCCAGTATATCCATATATATCACCTACATAAATGCTTTTTTCTTTAGAGATACCACAATATTCTCTTATGTCTTCAAAAAATGAAATAGTAAATTGAGATCCACAATACCAATCTATATCATCAACTGTTAAATTGTGTTTTTCAAGCACCTCATCTAGTGCATCTTTCATACCAACTATAACTGGTGGAATATTAGGATTTGTCCAAGATGTTTTAACTGATTCTCCTAAATATTTTGATATATTTGACATTCCACATTCAGGAAATACACAACCATAGGTATCCTCCGAAAGAGTTCTATCAGCAGAACCTATTACACCTTTTCCTTCTTCGCCAGTATACTCCAAAACAATCGCACATGCCCCATCAGCAAAACTAGAATATGTTACAGCATCATCTTCCTGTGTATGAATACTCATGTAATCAGAACCAATTAATAATGCGGTCCTAATATCTCCATCTTTATCATTGAAATAACGATTAATAATATCGAGCCCTCTAAGCATACCTAAACAATTTGCGTTCATATCTAATGTAACACATTTTTCTTTTCCTTTTATATGATTGTGAATTATACACGATTGAGAAGGCATTGTAAATTCAGGATATTGACTGCAAAATATAATTAAATCTATATCTTGCCCTCTTAATCCTGTTTTTTTAAGAACTTTATCCACTGCTTTTGAACCAAGTGTAAGTGTATTTTCAAATACACTACCACAATGATATCTTTCATTCCTACCAAGAACTTCCAATAAGAATAGTTCTAAATCTTGTCCTTTCTTTTTGAAGTGTTCTATATAATAATCATTTTTAACCAATTTACTCCCAGTAACTATTACTGACTCTTTAATTGTTAATGGCATTTTAACTCCTCCATATAATAATACATTTTGTTTTACGCTTTTTATTAAAATAAAAAATAGAATTAGAATATAAATAACATCCTAGAAGCATTTTTACAAATTTAAAAGAAACATTATTATAAAGTTATAGTTCACTTACAATACAATTCATATCACTAGTTATTTTGTCTATATTAGTATATCTCTTAGATATTTCATTAATATTAAGTGTTAAATCATTAAGGCTTGCCCAAATCTCTTCCATAAATGCAGCTGTATTTTCTACATCATCACTTACATCATTCATTTTACTTAATGTTTTATTTAAATAACTTTCTGAAGTATTTGTTTTAGTATCTACAACTGTTGATTTTTCTAAGATACTATTTGAATTTCTTCTTATTGTATCGAATAGTTCACTTACTTCCTTAGAGAAATTATCACAAGTTTGTATTGCTTCTTTTTCATCAGTTACATCAGATGTAACTGTTTGAATTGTTTCTGTGAGCTGCCCCAATAAACCATCTATTTGTTTAGTGAATTCCTTAGAACTATTAGCTAATGTTTTTACTTCTTCTGCAACAACTGCAAATCCTTTACCAGCCTCACCCGCTCTTGCAGCTTCAATTGATGCATTTAATGCTAGCAAATTAGTCTGCTCTGTAATATCATTTAATGTAGCTATAATATCACCTATTTGATTGTTCATTTCTAATAGTGCACTCATGGATTTGACCACTTTCTCTATATTTACATTTATATTGGATATTTTCTCATTTAATATATTTACTTTATCTACACCTCTTGATACTATCTCATTTGTTAAATTTGATAACTCTGTAACTTCTTTACTAGAATTTTTAACTTCTATAATTTCATTTACTCCATTATGAATGTGTGTCTTTATTCCATTAACTGTGTTCACTTCATTAACTACTTTATTAGTTACTTGTTCACTTGCTTGGAGCATCTGCTTTGATGATTCACTAGTAGCTTCAATGCTAATTTTTATATCATTATTGTTATTATTCAACTCTATTGAATTTATTCTTGTTTTTTCTAATAACTTCTCATTTTTCTCTTTATTTTTTTCACTCTCATTCATTGATATCTCTAATTTAGTATATGTACTTTTGCTTAAATAACCTAAAATGCAAAACATTATTATTCCTAAAAATATATACAAGGTTAAAAAAGGAAGATTTTGTACAGTATCTATTTGCTTAAATACTACTTCTTTGTATCTAAGAAAAAAGTATATAATTAAAATTAAATTGCTTACTCCCATTATCATTATCGCTCTCATATCTTCATAAAGAACTGCAACAAACATTGCATAAAAAATAATACAATAATTAGCTAGACTAGGATCTGTAGTCATCATTATAACTATATATATTATCATTGTTACACATAAACTGCACATGATAAATTTAGGATTTACCTTCTTTCTTATACATATTGCTAATATTGGTAGTGTTATTACTCCAGCTGCAATTAGTGAAATGCTTGCTAATAGGGGTGCATTAAATGCAAAATTTAATATTACTCTTGTTATTATTGATCCAACTAAAGAAATTAATACTATAATGTTTTTGATACTGACAACGTTGTCACTATTCATTTCTATCGCTCCTTTATTCTGCATACAAACTATTTTTCTATCTTTTTATAAAGACTTTATTTTAATTCAAAAATATTTTCTTAAAATAAAATCTATTTAATACCGCTTTCTTTACAATTCTTTACACAAAATACAATATATTAAATATTATAATTGATTATAATATTATTGTAAAGTAAAGGTAAAAATGTTAAATTAAACTTTAAAAATTAGTAAATATGTACTAAACAATAGTATATAAAGTCAAGTAAAAAGCATAAAAAGCGTAAAAAGCCAATATTTAAGCATAAAATAAACCTCATAAATACAATATATTGTATTTATGAGGTTTATTTGCATTTTCTTATTTAAATTTTAATTTATTTGAAACATAATCTTCCAAATAGTATTTTTAATTAAAGTTATATTTTATTAAAGTGTATTAAGATCAAAAGGTGTATTTTGATATACACAATAATTTAACCAATTTCCAAAAACTATATTAGCACTGCCTCTCCACATTTGACTTGGAACTTGGCTTGGATCATTATTTTTAAAATAATTTTTAGGAACATTTACTTTATCGCCTTTTTCTAAATCTCTTAAATATTCTTCATTTAAAGTATTTCTATCATATTCAAGGTGACCTGTTATAAATACTTTTCTTCTATCTTTTGAAGTCACAATAAATACTCCAGCTTCTTCAGATTCAGATAAGATTTCCAAATCTGAATTTTTTTCAATATCTTCTCTTCTAACTTCTGTATGTCTAGAGTGAGGAGCATAAAAAATATCACTTAGCCCTCTTGTAAGGTCAGCTTTTTCATCGTTTACTGTATGTGAAAATACTCCAAACATTTTTTCTTTTAAATCATACTTAGGTATATTATAGTGATAATACAAACCTGCTTGAGATGCCCAACAAATATGAAGTGTTGAAAATACATTTGTCTTGCTCCACTCCATTATTTTTGTAAGCTCTTCCCAATATGTAACATCTTCATATTTCATTTGTTCAACAGGAGCTCCTGTTATTAAAAGTCCATCAAATTTTTCATGCTTTATATCCTCAAAGTAGCTATAGAACTTATCTAAATGCTCTGATGGTGTATTCTGTGAAACATAACTTTTAGTTTGAATCAATGTTATTTCTACTTGCAGCGGTGTATTTGATAAATATCTAAGTAATTGATTTTCTGTTACTATTTTTTTTGGCATTAAATTAAGAATTGCTATCTTTAATGGTCTTATATCTTGAGTATTCGCCCTCTCATCATTCATTATAAATATATTTTCATTAGATAAAACCTGAAATGCAGGCAATTCTATAGGAATTTTTATTGGCATTCCTAAAGTCCCCCTTCTGTTTGAATTTTCTTTTTAAATGCTATTGCTTAAACTTATTATTTATAACCATTATATCAAAATTCTACACCTTATCAATATTATATATTATGTTTCAATTAATAATGTGAAATTAACAGTTAATTATGGAGTTCACTTAGAATTTCTAAAACTATTTTTATCAAATTAACAATGTATAATTTAAAATTGAATTTATATATTACATCGAGAGAACCTTTCTCATTTTATATGTATAATTCCATGCATTTCAGTAAATAAATGTAATTATAACTTTAAAATAAGCAATTGACTATTTATAAAAATTTAATCTATTAAATTCATTTTTTCATATTAATTTCAATGTATAATTATTAATTTTTTTATATTTTTATTCCAAATGCTCAAATAATCAAAATCACTTTTTTTTTACAGAAAGTATCTGAAAATTTTCCACTTATATTTATGCTATACTTATAAATATACAACAAAAAGGGGGCATACATAATGGTTTTAAATCCAAACGTTATAGTTGGGTTTGTTGGAACTTATACTAAAAATAAAAGTAAAGGGCTTTATCGTATAAATTTCAATATAACTTCTGGTAACATTGAAAAAAGCAACTTAGCTTATGAAATCGAAAATCCCACATATTTATCCATTGATAAAGAAAGACATATGCTTTATTCAACTTGTAAAATTGGTGAAAAAGCTGGGGTAGCATCATTTAAATATTGGCAGGAAAAAGATACACTTCATTTAATAAATTGTATTCTTTCAGAAGAAAAACCACCTTGCCATGTAAGCATAAGCAATGACAAACAAATCTTAATTTCTTCAAATTACCATGAAAATAAGATGCTTGTTTATAATACTTTGGATGGATTAATATTAAATCCTCCTATTACAGGTAGTCACAATGGCTCTAGTATAAATACCTTAAGGCAAGAAAAACCTCATATTCATTGTTCTATGTTTACAGCTGATGAAAAGTACATTTTATCAATTGATTTAGGCATAGATAAGATGATAATTTCATCCTTAAAAGATAATGAGCTTACTCAAATGAATGATCTTAGTTACTCATTCCCTGCTGGAACAGGACCAAGGCATATAACTTATTCAAAAGTAAATCCTTTTTATTATGTCTTAAGTGAATTAACTTCTGAACTTTTTGTTTTTAAATATGATCCTAACTCAGAAATTATTTTTAAAAGCATTCAAACTTTAAGCAGTTTACCAAAAGACTATAAAGGTGTAAAAGTTGGTGGGGCAATACGCATTCATAAAAATAATAAATTTTTATATACTTCTGATAGAGGAAATAATTCTTTAAGTTTGTTTTCTATAAATCAAAGTGATGGAAGTTTAATTTATATTAATACCTTTTCTTGCAAAGGAGATTCACCTAGAGATTTTCAAATAGATCCAACAGGCGGCTTCTTACTTTGTGCTAATGAAAGCTCTGATAATATTTCTATATTTTCTATAAATCAAACAACAGGTATATTAACATTTATTAAATCAGAAAATATTACAACTCCTACATGTATAGAATTTGTATAATAAATACATTATTAAAAATAGAGGCTAAAACTAATGTTAAATTAACATTAATTATTAGCCTCTATTTTTATATGCTTCAATAAATTTTTCTAATATTCATGCAATTATTTCGTTTTTTTACAAAACTGCTGTGATTTTTACATATAATTTTAATTATTCTGAGGAAAGATTATATTTATTTTTATGTAAACCTTTTTTCTCTTTGACAATATTAATCAACTTAACTATAATAAAAAAATTACACACATAAAAAAAAAGTGCGTAGCACAACCAAGATCTTTATGCACATAAAAAAGACGAAGTGCAACCAAGAACTTTATACACCTATAAAAAGAGTGAGTAGCGCAACCAAGAACTTATTAAACAGATTATATATTTAAATATAATAATTATAACTTTACAAGGGAGGTGCTTATTGTGAATAAGCAAAAATTAATAAATCATATTAAAGCTTCTAACAAAAGTATAAGCTGTGATTTAGTAATTAAAAACGTAACAATAATTGATGTTTTTAATAAAAATAACTTTGTTGATAACATTGGAATTAAAGATGGATATATTGTAGGAATTGGTGATTATGACGGAACTGAAGTTATAGATGGAACAAATAAATATATCTGTCCTGGACTCATAGATTCTCATTGCCATATTGAATCTAGCTTAGTAACGCCTGCTGAGTACTATAAAGTTGCTTTATTAAATGGAGTCACCTCTGTGATTGCAGATCCTCATGAAATTTCAAATGTAATGGGCACTGATGGTATAAAATTTATGCTTAATTCTTCAAAAGGAATTCCTTTTGATACATACTTTATGCTTCCCTCTTGTGTTCCAGGTACTAACTTTGAAAATTCTGGGGCAACTTTACTTGCTGAAGATTTAAAGGATTTTTATACAGATGATAGAATTTTAGGTTTAGCTGAAGTTATGGATTACCCCGCAGTTTCAAATTGTGAAGATAATATGATTGATAAAATTTATGATGCTATTACTAGTAATAAAGTTATTGATGGTCATAGTGCAGGCTTTACACCTCTGATGACAAACACTTATAGAAACGCTAATATTTTAACAGATCATGAATGTAACAATGCAGAAGAAGCATTAGAAAAAGTTAGGCGTGGTATGTATGTATTAATTAGAGAAGGTAGTGTTGCTAAAAATTTAAAAGAATTGTTACCAGCTGTTAATGAAAGTAATAGTTCTAGATTTTGTTTTTGCACAGATGATAAGCATATAGATGATATGGTAAGTAATGGTTCCATTAATAGTTCAATAATTTATGCTATAAAGAATGGTTTAAATCCTGAAACAGCTATTCAAATGGCTACTATTAATCCATCTACTTTATACAAATTAACTAACAAAGGCGCAATTGCTCCTGGCTATATAGCTGACTTTGTTTTATTAAACAATTTAGAAGAATTCCAAATATCTAGTGTTTATAAAGAAGGTAAACTTGTTGCACATGATGGTAATCTTGTTAATTTAAATAATGATTCAATAGAAAATTTATCCTTACACCATTCAGCTACTAATACTATAAATCTACCTTCTTTGAAAGAAGATGATTTTAAAATAAATATCCCAAATAGAAGTTTCAAGAATTTAAATATAATTGAAATAATTCCAAATAAATTAGAAAGTATACATTTAAAAGTTAATTTTTCTGATATTGATTCAATGAAGAATGGTGAATTTGAATTTTTTAAATGTTCACCAAAAGATGATTTAATTAAAATTTCTGTTGTAGAAAGACATAAAGCCACTGCCAATATAGGACTTGGAATCTTAAAAGGTTTAGGAATTAAAGAAGGTGCGATTGGCACTACAATTGCTCATGATTCACACAACTTAATCCTTGCTGGAACAAATGACAAAGATATGTTGTTTGCAGCTAAAGAATTAGAAAAAATTCATGGAGGCATAATAGTTGTTAAAAATGAAACTGTTCTTGCACATATACAACTTGAAATTGCGGGTCTTATGACTAATAGTAAATATACTGAAATTGAAGCAGATTTAGAAAATCTTCATTCTGCAGTTAAAATAATTGCTCCTGATATTAATTTCAATCCATTTCTAACACTTTCATTTTTATCTTTACCAGTAATACCAGATATTAAAATTACAGATAAAGGTTTATTTGATGTTGTCAACTTTGAATTTATTGATATTTTTGAATAAGATATATAAAAGAAAATAGCAAGTCAATAAATGTATATTTTGTGATAGGCAATAATTTATGTTTATCACAAAATATACTAACATTCTGACTTATTAATTTATGAAATCTGCCTAAGATAAAAGCCTCAAAGTGAATACTCCACTTTGAGGCTTTTTAACTTCTTATTAAAACTCACTATAATCATAATATAAGTTATAATAAATAAACTACATATATTTATTTACTATATATGATTACAATGTATCAATTTAATTAGATCTTATAGATTAATAAAAACTTTTTAAAACTATAACTTATTATAATTCATATTTTACTCTAATAATAACTATAGAAATTTCCTTAATCAAATCAATTTTTTCACCAATCCTACTTACTCTTGCACTTTCTATTACCTTTAATTTAGGTCTTAATGGAAAACCTGGTGTTGTTTCTTCTACAATAGTAATTTCCCCTGTGCTAATTTGTACAATAGTTCCTTTTGGATATGGAATTACTATTCTGCAAAAAGTATTAACAATATTATAATCAAATTTTGATCCTGCATTTGACATTAAATATTCTAAAACATCACTTGGAAACATTGCCCTTTTATTTGGCAAATCTGTTGATAAATTATCATAAGCATCTGCAATACTTACAATATTACTTAAATCAAGAATATTTGCTCCATTTAAACCATCTGGAAATCCAGTTCCATCTGGTCTTTCATGATGTTGAATAACTATTAATTTACTCAAACTATTTATATTATAAGTACTTGATAAATACCTATACCCAAGCCGTGAATGCTGATTAATTATTTCTTTTTCTTCTTCACTTAAATTATCCTGCCTATCTAAAATATCTTTTGATAATAAGGATTTCCCAATGTCATGAATCAAAGCCCCTATACAAAGAGCCTCTAATTTTTTCTTAGGCAATTTAAATGCCATTCCTATTGTAAGAGATATTACTGCAACATTTACTGAATGAGAAAACATATAGTTATTCATGCTTCTTATATCTACTAAAGCAAGCATTACATCTTTATGATTTAATATATCATCTATTAAATTTACTGCCATTTTCCCTATATTATAAAAATAACTTTGTTCCTGCCATGTATAATCGCTTTCGCCACTTTTCTCTGGCTTGCCCTTATTCAGTCTCCCTATATTAGAAAAAGCTTCTTTTATAGTTATAATTGCTTTTTGCCTCAATTCTGGTTTAATAATATCTTCAATTTCTTCATCACTATATTTATCAACTATATATATTGATAAAATATTTATTTGCTTTATTTTCGCTATTGTGTTTTCCCTTAAAACCACGCCAGCCCTAAGTAAAATTCGACCATCAACATCATATAATGATTTTCCAAGTACTGTGTTAGGTTTTACATTTTCAATTGGAACTAATCTCATTAGCCTTCCCCCTAATCTACCTAAACCTTGTCATCAGCTCCCCATAACTCTAATACGGATATGTATTAGCTTAGTCTTGAGTACTTATTATTATTTTTTATATTTTACAATTTACCCCTTGCACACTTGTAATTTTTTTTGTATTCTTTAACTATTATATGCTATATCATCGATATTCCTTGGAGTTACTTTAGTTAACTTACCTTTAACTATCAAAAATATTAATTTAAAATAAATTTTTCTATTACCTTTGCTATTCCATCTTCATCATTTGATGCTGTAATATAATTAGCTGCTTCTTTAACTTCAGGAACAGCATTATCCATTGCAACTCCAAGTCCTGCATATTTAACCATAGATAAATCATTGCCAGCATCTCCACAAGCAATTATTTCTTCCTTTTTAATCCCCAGGAATTCACCAAGTTTTTTAAGTCCAAGTCCCTTGTCTACTTCTTTATGAGTAAATTCTAAAAAGAATGGTGAACTTTTAAATACACTATACTTTTCATAAATTTCACTAGGTAATTTCTCTATAGCTGGATCTAATATTTCTTGTGGATCTATCATCATAACCTTTATAATATCTTCTTCATCCTCAATCTCATTAAAATCCTTTATATTAATATCAATGCCATTAATTTCTGCTTCATATTCTGTATATTTACTATTTTTAGGTGTTATTAACCCATCCTTTGCAGAAAATGCATGAATGTTAATATTAAGGTTCTTGCTTATTTCATATATATATTTTAAATCTGATCCCTTTAAAGAAACCTTTGACACAATTTCTCCTGTTTTAGTATTTTGAACTAAACCTCCATTAAAGCTTAATACATAATCTTCACCCTTTAATAAATCTAGTTCTTCTAAATATCTATTAAGTCCAAGCAATGGTCTTCCTGATGCCAGTACTATTTTTACCCCCTTTGCTTCTGCAGCTTTAATAGCAGCTTCAGTTCTTTCAGATACTTTCTTATCTGTTGTAAGTAGCGTTCCATCCATATCTAATGCAATTAGTTTATACATTTTGTTCCTCCATTTTGTACAATTATATTTATCCCTTTAAATTATAGCATGAAATTCTCATACTTTATATTAACTTATTATGTTTGTGAAATTATTTTAAATCTACCGATAAAACATCATTACTCCTTTAGTTTACATCTATTTTCTCTCTAATTCAATTACTTTAATTTTTAAAGCAATACTATAAAACATCTAAATTTGTAACTAATAGTAGTTTTTATTCATATTATGAATTGTATCTAAAACTTATGAGGTTGTATTTATGCTTGAGTCTCTATTATTAGTATCTTCAATCTGTATAGATTCCTTTGTTGCAAGCATTGCTTATGGTACATCTAAAATTCGTATTCCTCTATTATCTACAATAATAATAAATTTAATCTGTACCATTACTCTTGCTTGTTCCTTATTTATGGGCTCTATTTTTAAAAGTTTTCTTCCAGGCAACCTTCCTATAATTTTAGGATTTTTGCTTTTAATGATAATAGGAACATATAGATTATTTGAATATATTTTTAAAGCATCTATTTCTAAATGTTCTAAATCAGATAAACCATTAACATTTAAAATTTTTGATTTTCAATTTGTTTTACAAGTTTATGCAAATGAAATTAAAGCTGATTTTGATAACTCTAAATGTTTAAATATTAAAGAATCTTTTTATTTAGCCCTAGCACTATCTTTAGATAGTCTTGCAGTTGGTTTTGGTTCTAGTCTTTGCAATATTAATTATTTAGAAGTTTTAATATTATGTTTTATCATAGGTATCCTTTGTGTATCTATCGGTGTATTTGTTGGAAGAAAATTTGCTCAAAGACTTCATTTTGAATTATCCTGGCTTTCAGGACTTATGCTTATAATATTAGCAATTCTTAGAATTTTAAAATAAGTTATTATGTTAGATTTTCTTTTACTTAGAATCTTAAAATTCAATCAATAATTTCTTTATTTTATTACAAAGAAATTATTGATTTTATTGTTTTAATTTACATTATCTTTTACTTAATTCTATCTTTCTGTTAAAATATTGTTATGGTATTATTAACAATTTAATCAAGAGAAAAAAGTTATTCTCAAATATTTTCTCTGATGAGTTTCACAATTTAATGTAATTTTATTTGTATATAAAATAATTTTTATATCACTTAAATAAGGGGGATAAATATTAATGGAACATATTTTAATTGTAGATGATAATGTAACAAATCTAAAATTTGCAGAACAAGCATTAAAACCACATTATAAAGTTACTTTACTAACTTCTGCTATGCAGACCATGAAATTTTTATCTAAAAATACACCAGATTTAATATTACTTGATATTAAGATGCCAGATATAAATGGATATGAAATTTTTAAAACAATTAAATCTATAGATAGATTTAAAAATATACCTATAATATTCTTAACTGCTTTAAATGACGTTGAAAGTGAATTAAAATGCCTAAAACTTGGAGCTTTAGATTTTATCGGAAAGCCATTTGTTCCTCAATTAATGTTAAGTAGAATAAATACTCATTTAGAACTTGCAAATTACAGAAAAAACCTAGAATTTCTTGTACGTGAAAAAACAGAAACCATAGAAAACTTGCAAGATAGTATGGTTGTAGGTCTTGCTGAATTAGTTGAATGCAGAGACGGTGAAACTGGTGGACATATTAAAAGAACTGCTAAATATCTTGAAATTTTAGTCTATGCAATGGCAGAAGTCGGGGCATATTCTGATGTCTTAACCGAGGAATATATTCATAATATTATACGTTCTGCGCCTCTTCACGATATAGGCAAAATTGGAATATCTGATGGCATCCTTTTAAAACGTGGTAGTTTTGATGAGAATGAACGTGATTATATGAAACAACACACAACACTCGGTGGTATGGCACTTCAGAAAGTAATCGATGCCACAGCTGATGAAAGCTTTTTATATGTAGCAAAGGATATGGCTCTTTGCCATCATGAAAAATGGGATGGCAGCGGATATCCTGCAGGACTTTCTGAATACAATATACCTCTTTGCGCAAGAATTATGGCTGTGGCAGATGTGTATGACGCTTTAACCTCTGAACGTCATTATAAAAAACCGTATTTACACTCAAAGGCTGTAGAAATAATTTTAAGTGGTTCTGGAACTCACTTTGAACCTTACATTGTAGATGTTTTTAAATCTATAAGTAATAAATTTAATGTTGTATCGGAATTATATAATCAAAATATGGAGGTTATTGAATAATGAGTGAAAATAATATTAAGCCTTTCACCGCTGAAAAGGCTAAAGTATTAATAGTTGATGATAGTAATGTAACATTAAAGATTGAAGAAGATTTAATGAAAACTTATGGCATGGATGTTACTACTGCTAAAAGCGGTAAGGAATGTATAGCTTTACTTAATTCCTACAGATATGACATTATATTTATGGATCATATGATGCCTGATATGGATGGAATAGAAACTACTCAAAAAATTAGAAAAATGAATGGTGTATATTTTAAAAATGTCATTATAATTGCTTTATCCGCAAGCATAACTCCAAATATCTGCTCAATTTATATAAAAAATGGATTTAATGATTTTTTAGAAAAACCAATTGATATTTTTAAATTAAATAATTTTCTTCGTACATATTTGCCAAGAAAATATATTGTTGAATCAAAATCTATCAGTTATAATATAAAGGAATTTAGTGAAATAACAATTAAAAACGTAGATACAAAAAAGGCGATTCAAAATTGTTGTGGAAGTTTAGACAATTATCTTTCATTGATTTCAGTTGCTTACAATGATGGCAAAAATAAACTTAAAGAAATTAAAAACTTGGCAAATAATAAGGATTTTGTAAATTACACAATAGAGGTTCATGCTCTAAAAACTGTTGCTGCATTAATTGGTGACACAAAGTTAGTTCAATTATCTAAGCGCCATGAAATAGCTGGTACGAATAATGACTTAATTTTTATATTAGAAAATGTTGATTCATTACTTAGTTCTTATGACGAATTATTGAATAATATAAAGTTAGTGCTTCCAAAGGAATCCTTAGTCATCAAGGAAAAAAATAAAAATTTTACCAATCAAGATTTATATGCATTAGCAAAATCTACTGCTAATGCAATTGATAATTTTGATTTAGATGCAATAAATGAAGCCTTAAATCATTTATTGCATTATGACTTATCAGAGTCTCAAATATCAACTTTAAACAAAGTAAAATCCTTTATAAATATTTTTGATTATGACAATGCTTATGAAGCAATTTCAACTTTTAAATACAGTTTAGGTCTTAATAACAATTTTTAAACAAAAAAAAATCCCAAAAGTTCCAATGAGAACTTGGGATTTTTTCATTTCTAAATGTCATATCTCTTAGCTTGTTTATCTAATTCTTCAAAATTATCTTCTAAAAATTTATTAAAAGTATTTATATTTACTTTAAATGTGAATTCTGTTGTTTGCATCGAATCCATATATTTCATAAGCATATCAGGAATATCTTTATCTGCTATATTATAAATTTCTTTAAAAATATCTATAATTGATCCTTTATCAAAGTTTTTAAATCTTAATTCTGCTTCTTTTTTTATAGCTGTTAATTTATGCCCACCAAACAATTCTAATTGCTCTTTTAAGGAAGCATATCCATTTCCCAGCATATATAAATATTCATCTATAATAGCTTCCTTTGTATTTTTAATATTTTTTCTGATCATAATATCTTTCAATATTTCGTATGCTCTTTCTTCTGATATTAAAAAAGCTTCTTTTAATATATCTGTATTTCTAAAAAACTTTTTATCCTTAACATTATATTTTGCACGCTTTTCAATATACTCCAATAATTCTTGATTATTTAATGGCATAATAAATTCTCTCCTTTGCATGCACATAAATAATAGTATATCACCGTTTATTTTTTATGTGACTTGAATAAAATTAACTGTCTCTAATTATAATAAATAATCTATATCAACAAAAACATCTACCTATTAATGTAATCCTGCATTGTCTTTATAACTTTACAAATCTATCAAATTGCTTATCTAATTCTCCTAAGTCCGATTGTAAAAATTTATGAAATGTATCTTTCTCTAATCTAAATATAAATGATGCAGAATTTAAGAATTCCAAATATTTTTCTATTATTTTAGGGATATCTTCATCTGAAATTTTATAAACTTCTCTGAGAACATCAAAAAATGTTCCCCCTTGATATTTCTTCAATCTTTTTTCAGCAGTATATACTACACCAGAAAATTTATCTCCTCCAAATACATCAACTTGTTCTTGAATTGAACCATATCCTTTTTTCAACATATCAATATATTCATTTATAACTTCATTTTTAGAATTGCCTATATCTTTTCTAGAAATTATATTCTTTAAAACTTCATATGCTTTTTCTTCTGATATCCAAAATGCATGTTCTAATATATCTGTCATCTTATAAAAACTTTTTCCCTCTACATTTCTTCTTGCACAATCCTCTATATACTTCAATAATCTTTCTTCTGTAGCTGTTAACACTCAGCCCCACCCCTAATTTAAATTTTTATTATTTCCATAAGCCTATTTATATCTATATTTTCTTCAAAAAGCTTGGCTAGCTTATCATATTCATTATTTTTATATTCATTTACTTTTTCAATAACTTCATCCTCAGATATCATTATATTATTACTTTCTTTAAGAGCTTTTATAAATAAACTTACAAACTCTTCAGAATCAAATATACCATGAAGATAAGTTCCTACAACCATTTTGTCCTTATCACATACGCCTACAACATTTTCATCACAGTCTTTTATAAATGGAATTACATTCTTTCCAATCTTGCTTATACCATTATGAATTTCATAACCACTTATAGTATTTCCTTCTATAGCTTTTACTAATTTAAGATCACATAAGATTTTACCATTTGTTTGCTTTGTAATCTTTATTTCATTAAATCTTGTTTTTATATCAAGAAAACCAAAACCATCTTCTTGAGAAATATCACCCTCTACCCCTAGCTTGTCTAAAACTAAAGTTCCAAGCATTTGATATCCACCACATATTCCAAATATTATGGTTCCATTTTCCTTCAATTCCTTTATCTTATCAAATAATTTGTTTTCTTTTATATATCTTAAATCTTCAATTGTGTTTTTTGTACCAGGAATTATAATTAAGCTTGGATTTTTTAATTCACTAGGTTCTGTAACATATCTAACAGTAACGCCTTTCACCCTTTCTAAGATGTTAAAGTCAGTAAAATTTGACATATGTGAAAGCCTAATAATAGCTATATCTAAAGTTCCCTCTTCCTCTTTATTCTTAATCCTTTCAGTTACGCTATCTTCATCTTCAATATCAAATTTTTCATAAGGCATAACTCCAAGAACAGGAATCTTTATAATGTCCTCTAATTGCTTTATAGCAGGCTTAAATAAATCTACATTTCCTCTAAATTTATTTATTATTACACCTTTAACTCTATTTCTCTCTTCTTCTGACAGTAATGAAATTGTTCCAACAATAGATGCAAAAACGCCACCTCTATCAATATCTGAAACTAAAATAACAGGCGAATCTGATGCTTCTGCCATAGCCATATTTGAAATATCACTATCTCTTAAATTGATTTCAGCACAACTTCCTGACCCCTCTAAAACAATAATTTCATGCTTTTTATTTAACTTATCATAAGCCTTTTTTACTTTTATTTTTAATTCTTTATTTAATTCTTTATATTTATATGGCTCAATATTACAATAAACTTTTCCATTTACTATTACTTGTGTATGATTCCCACTAGGTTTTAATAATACAGGATTCATTAATGCTTCTGGTTCTATTTCACAAGCCTCTGCTTGAACTACTTGTGCTCTCCCCATCTCTAAGCCCTCTTTTGTAACATAAGAATTCAATGAAATATTTAAAGCCTTAAAAGGAGCTACATTTAATCCTTGTTTTTTCAGATATCTGCACAAAGCTGTTACTAGAGTACTTTTCCCAACAGAAGACGCTGTCCCCAAAAACATTATGCTCTTCTTCTTCATTTATATCCCCCTATCAACTTCAATTTGAATGCTCAATTATTAAAGTTAAATATTATGTATTATTGTATTAACATTCATTGATAATATTATTTCATAGATTCTAAAATCTAAGTTACCAAACTACAATGTAGAATTTCAATCAAACTTATATATTCAAATTATCAATTGTTAAATATCCAAAATCCCCAATTATCTCTTTGCTAAATTTATTAAATTTAACCTCTTTTTTAAATATAGGACCATCAAAAACTAAAGTGTGGTATTCTCCATTTTCACCGCTTGGATCACATCCTAAGCTTTTTATTTCAGAAACAACTTCCTTAATTAGTTCTTTACCTAAAAATTCTTTTCCCAATGAGTTTAAATTTACCTTCTTAATTACAGCTTTAAATCCATAATTTATAAATTCGTTTGTCAGATCTTCTCTATTTTCCTGCCATAAAGGAAATTCTCCTTTAAGACCTGCTGCATTACATCTATCTAAACACCATTTTTTATGATTTTCTATATCTATATCGCCAAAAACACAAATTTCAGTGCCTTTTTCTTTAGCTATAATTAATGCTTTTTCAAATTCCTCTTCATAGACCTTTCCCTCACTGCAATCAACTTCAATCATTGGAATTTCTAAACTTTTTGAAACTTCCTCTAAAATTCCCTTTGGTATTCTATGAAAACATGAGTCATTTTGATTATCAAAGGTAACTACTAATCCAATTACATCATATCCTTTTTTAATCATTCTATGCAAAGATAACATACTATCTTTGCCTCCACTAAATGAAACTACAACTTTTTCTCTGCTCATTTTCAACTTCCTTTACCTTTAATATTCTTTAAACTATGATTCGTTTAATAAGTATTCTATTTTGAATTTTGCTACATAAATATTAATTATAGACTTAAACTACATATTTTATATTACTCTTTATTTTCATATTCTTCAAATATATTCATTAAACTCTTTATTAAAATTAAATTTTCTTCATGAGTTTTTACTGCTACTCTATAATAACTATTATCTAATGCATTATAATTGCTACAGCTTCTTATTAAAATATTATGTTTTAAAAGCTCTTCTTTTAAATCTAATTTTATTAAAGTTTTAAACAAAATAAAATTTACACTTGGCTTATATACTTCTATTTTATTTATTTTTTTTAATTCTATATATAAATAATCTTTTTCATTATTTATGAACTTTATCGATTCTTCAATATAATTTTTGTCTTTAAGTCCAGCTTTTGTAGCTATTTCTGCAAAAATATTTATATTCCAAGCTGGAGATATCCCTTCAACTTTTTCTATTAATTTTATATTAGCACATATTCCATATCCAATCCTTATACCTGGAAGTGCAAAAAATTTAGTTAATGATTTTATTATAATTAAATTTTCATATTCATTTATATACGAAATCATTGATAAATTTTCTTTTATAAAATCTAAAAAAGATTCATCTATTAACACTATAACGTTATTGTTCTTTGCTTTATCCAGAATCTTAATTAATAAGGTTTTTTGCGTTATAACTCCTGTTGGATTATTAGGATTACAAATAAACATTAAATCTAAATCAATTTTTATAAAATCTAAAATATCTTCTTGTATATAAAATTTATTTTCTTCTTTTAATTTATAATAAATTACATTTCCGTTTATAGCTTTTATTGCTTCCTCATATTCTGAAAAAGTTGGTGCTAATATAAGTGAATTTTTAGGATTAATTCCTCTTACCACATTAAATAATACTTCTGCAGCTCCATTTCCCAGTATTAATCTCTCCATACTTATATTTTCAAATTCACTTATTGCAGATTTAAGTTCAAAATAAGTTATATCTGGGTATTTTTCTGCTTGATCTAAGTTTTCTATAATTGCCTTCTTTACACTACTTGGCATTCCTCTAGGATTTATATTAGCAGAAAAATCAATTATTTTATCATAAGCTATTTTATTTGTTCTACTTATTTCTTTTGCATTTCCACCATGCCCAAAACTCGCCATCTCTCTCCTCCTTATCCATTGTAAAATTGATTTATGTAAAAATTAAATCTTAACTTCACTATTACTAATTTAAGTTATACACAATTCTAATTGTAACTTATAACTCTCTAAAATAAAATTCTCATTAATTGACTAAAACTTAATGCAAGTAGGAATCCCATAAATGAAGATAAATAAAGAACTTTTACTGTTTTATTAACATCATTTATTTCGATTTCTTTAACCTTATCACCTATTGTAGGCTTTTCTACAAGCTTTCCAAAATAGTAATTAGCCCCTCCAAGCTGCACATTAAGTGCTCCAGCCATTGCTGCTTCTGGATGTGCACTATTAGGGCTCGTGTGATTATATCTATCTCTTTTATAAATCTTAGAACTATTTTTATAATCATATCCTAATACACAAGAAGCTAGTACAATTAATATTCCAGTTATTCTAGCCGGAATATAATTAAAAACATCATCTAATTTAGCAGGGAAATATCCAAAATTCATATATTGATCATTCTTATAGCCAAACATTGAATCTAATGTATTAACAGCTTTATATGCAAAAGCTAATGGTGCACCAAAAATTCCTGCATAAAATAAAGGTGCTATGACTCCATCTGCCATATTTTCAGCTACAGTTTCAACTACTGCTTTTACTATGCCTTCTTTATTTAAACTTCCAGTATCACGCCCCACAATAAATGATAACTGATTTCTAGCACCATCTAAGTCATCATTTACTAAAAATTTAATTACCTTATATCCCTCAACGACCAATCCTTTTGATGATATGCAAAAATATATTAAAATTCCTTCTAAAATAATACCAAAATAAATATTAAAGTTCTTAGCTGTGTTAACAATTTCAAACGCAATTATAAAAGTTAATCCAACTGTAAATATCCAAACTATAAATCCTGCTAGTTTTAAATTCTTTTTTAGAATAGCTCTAAATATATTTTCAAGCTTGCTTGCAATATATCCAATTCCTCTAACAGGATGAAAAGGATTATTAGGGTCTCCAATTATTATATCTAAAATAAATCCTATTGTTAATTCAATCATTTATTGCTCCTTTTTGGGATATTCTAATAATAACAAGTTATTAGAATAATTTACTTTGTCTCATATTCTTTAAATTACTTTATGTATTTCAAATTCTCCATTTTCTTTTATTTTTATAGTTAATTCATATCCTTCGCCATTTTTAGGCTGCCACTCATAAAATTTCTTTTTATTATCATATAACATTTCTAATATCATGCCTATAGTTCCACCATGAGTTACTCCTAAAGCTGTTTTGATATTTTCTTTTGTAAAATATTCTATAAGTTCTTTAAAACCTTCTATAATCCTTTTTCTAAACTCTACTTTACATTCTCCATTTGGACACTTTACCTTTTCTTCTTTATCCTCAATCCAATCTACATATTCCTTTAATAATTTTATTTCTTCATATGATTTTAATTCAAAATCACCAAAATCATATTCAAAAAACTTTTCTAATTTAATGTATTTATTTTCTGGACAAATAATTTCCAAAGTTTGATTTGCTCTTTTAGCTCCGCTTGTAAAATAAAAGTCACACTTTGGATATGTAATCTTTTTAAGACTTTCCTTTAATTCCTTTATTCCATTTTCAGTTAAATCAACATCACTTTTCCCACAATATAAATTCTTTTCATTACAATAAGTCTTACCATGTCTTATTAAATATAACTTAATTTCATTCATAAATTATTACTAGTGACAAATTTATAAATAAATGTATCACTAAATTCACCTCTCTTTCTATAATACCCTTTACTTGCGTGCATTTATTTTTTCAAATTTTACGACAAAGTAACTAAATGATACTTCCACATACAATTAGTTTATGCCTTTATTATTCCCTCTAGGCAGTTAAAATTGAAAACCAATAGATATTATTTATCTATCTTAATTGTTCCTGCATTCCAAAAAATATTCTATATACTGAAGAAGAATTTTTTGACAAAAGCTGCAATGCACGACCTGTTTCTTCTCTCCACATTCTATCTAACTTATCCATTGGTACAACCCCTGAATTTATTTCATCACAAATTATTATCTTATCTTTTAAAATATCTATATTACTTTCTAAAACTTCTAATGAATTAATATTATTTAAAACACAAGCTTTTGTGAAAATATGTAGTCCACATAATACTTTCTTCTTAAAATTCAAATTTTCATTTGTGCAGAAAAATATTTCTTCATTAGTTACATCATATTTTTCTTTTACAAATTCTAATTTTCCATTGTAAGCTCCCCCAAAAATCAAGATCATTAATTTTCACCTCAAAATTATAATATTATTCCTAAAGTTAATATACCTATTAATTCTCCTGCAACTAAAGCAAAACCAGCTACATCTCCTGATATTCCACCAAATTCTTTTTTACATTTTTCTACTGCCCATGTAACTCCTAGAACTATTGATAAAACTAAGATTAATCCATGATAATGCAATAATATAAATGAAATTATAGTCATTATTGTTAATGAAACTATCATAATTACTATATCTTTAATATTTGTTCCTTTTTTAAAATAAGTTCCTAGTGTGCTTTCTTTTATTGTTGTTCTGCTTAGGAGAAAATATGCTACACTACTTCTGCTTACTATTGGAATTAAAATTAATATGTAAAATGGAATATTTTTTTCTATAATAGAATATATGCTTCCAAATTGTAAAAAGAATAGAATTAATAAGGATATTACAGCAAAAGCTCCTATTGTTGAATCCTTTAATATTCTAAGTTTTTCTTTTCTATCTCGCCTTGATAAAATTGCATCACAAGCATCCATAAAACCATCTAAATGTAACATACCTGTAATTATAAACGGCACCATCATAACTATTGTACTTTTTAAAACCATTGAGACATTTAAATTGCTAATTAAATAATATATTAGACTCCATATAACTCCAACTATAACGCCAATAATAGGATAAAATTTCATCATATTTTTTGCACCCTCATCATCCCATTCAATATAAGGTGTTGGAATTATAGTAAACATGCTTAATGCCATTATAAAACCTTTGAATAATTTCTTCATATAAAAGTTTCTCCTCTGCATTTATGATATTTCATGTTACCAAAACTACATTCAATTACGTTATCACAAATCTCTGCTAGTTCTCTATTTATAATAGCTAATTCTTTTTGAAAATTTTTAGTTATTTCATCATAGTCTATAGCATCATTAAATATATAATCACTCACAATTAGAGTATTTTCAGCCTTTAATATAATTTGTTTTAATCCATTTATTATATTTACTGATGGATTTTTTATAATTTCATTGGTTATAAACATTTCATTTGTTAAAAGTGATGTAATACTATCTATTAATATTGTATCTTCTCTGCTAATACTTTTAACTATCTCCTGGAGATTTCTTTCCACCTCTAAAGTTACAAAGTTTAATCCTTCTCTATTTTTTATGTGTTTCTTTATTCTTTCTTTATCCTCTTTATCAAAAGGCTTCATAGTGGCAATGTATATAACTTTGCCTAATGAAACTCGACTCACATTCGTTCGCTGAGTAAGTGACTCACACCAAATCATAGATTTGGGTTCTCTACTTAAAGTTAAGGCAATTTTTTCACCCACTTCAGATTTGCCACTTTTAGAACCTCCTATTATTAAATAATTCATATTTTTATCCCAATCCTAATCTTCAATTAACCCAATAAATTTTTATTAGCAACTTGAATACAATATATTTTTATTATAAGCATATGAAAATTCATCACTTTTCTATTCCTATTCTTGAATTTATACCTTTTTCATAAGGATGTTTTACAGCTTTAATTTCAGAAACATAATCTGCAAGTTCAATTAATTTATCATCAGGATTTCTTCCAGTTAAGACAATTTCTAAACCAACAGGTTTATTTTTAAGAAATTCCACAACTTCAGCTAAAGATACTAATTCCAAATTAATTGATGCTATTATCTCATCTAATATAAGCAAATCAACATTTTCATCTATAGCTTTTTTAGTAATTTTTCTAAATCTCTCTTCATGTTCTTTTCTGGTTTCTTCTTGTTCTTCAGTACTCATAAATTTAAAAAACTTCTTTACGGGCATTCCCTTAAAAACCTCAAAATTTTCTCCAAGTTTTTTGATAGAGTTTAATTCCCCAGTTTCATTATCTTTTAAAAATTGAGTTAATAGAACCTTCTTTCCTCGCCCCACAGCTCTCATTCCAAGCCCCATAGCAGCGGTAGTCTTACCCTTTCCATCTCCACAATAAATATGTATTAGTCCTAGTTCCATAAAAATTCTCCTCTCTAATTTTATAGTAAGTTTTTATGTCAAATAAAATAATTTCATTTCTATAAACTATATTCTTCAATTATCAATAATAATTTCTTTAATAATATCCATATAGCAAAAATACCGTAGCTTCAATTTTGAATACGGTATTATAGCTTAGTTAATTTTTATTATATATATCAATTTTAAAATTAATGTATAGCTTTCTTTTTATACCTTTTCCCTTTGCCTTCAACACTTGTAATAGTAATTAATGCTTCCTCATCAAATCCATTTACAATATCTTTTAATTTTGTTATTTCAAGTCTTGATAACACTACATATATTACATTTGTCTTATTACCACTGTAAGCACCTTTTCCATCTAATAGTGTAATTCCCCTACCAAGTCTTGCCATTATCGCCTCTGAAATATCCTCATTCTTATCAGATACAATAATTACTGCCTTTGACTCATTAAGTCCTTCAACTGTAATATCTATTGTCTTAAATGCAATAAAATATGCCATCAAAGAATACATTGCCCTATCCCATCCAAATATAAAACCCGAACTTCCCAATATAAAAAGATTAAAAAACATAACTATTTCTCCAATAGAAAAAGGAGTTCTTTTTTCTAGTATTATAGCAATAATTTCAGTTCCATCTAATGATCCACCATTTCGTATAATTAACCCGACTCCAACTCCCATTATAATTCCACCGAATATGGTTGCCAAAAGTATATCTTGTGTTATACCTGGAACAGGATGTAGTACACTTACACCAATTGAGAAGCATATTACTGCAAAAACTGTTGAAAGAGCAAAGGTTTTTCCAATTTGCTTGTAACCTACAATAACAAATGGTAAATTGAATAAGAATATAAATATTCCAAGCTGAACTTTTGTAAAATGACTGGCAATAATTGATATTCCAGTCATCCCACCATCAATTACATTATTAGGTAATAAAAATATTTCAAGCCCTATTGATACTAAAACTGAACCTAAAATAATGAAAAGAATTCTACGAATAGTAGTAACAATATTATTTTGTTTATGTTTCATAAGATACACTCCTTAAAAATTACTAATATGTTTTATGAATTAGCGCTTTCTAACTAATAAAGCATAATTAAATCCTAATTAATGTGTCTAATTTTTGACTATTAGTCGTATTTTTATATTTCTATAACCTAATACATATAAACATATCTACTTATATTATAGCATATCTTTTTAATCTCATGTTATTCTTATTGAATAACTAGGCATACTAAATCTTATAATTTGTCCATTTTTTTAAGTTCATCTAAATAACTATCATTAATTTCAGCTTCCTCAAAAGTTGCCATGTTATTCATTATTGCACAAGCCGAGTCTATTATTGAAAATGCTAATGGACATCCACTTCCTTCTCCAAGTGCCATATCTAAATTTAAAATCGAACTTAATTTAAGTTCTTCCATTGCAACTTTAAAACCTAATTCCCTAGAATCATGTGAGGTGAACATATATTCTTTAGTTTTTGAATTTAATCTGAAAGCAATAAGTGCTGCAACTGCTGATATAAATCCATCAATAACAACAGGGATTTTATAATAAGCTGCACCTAAGAATACACCTGTCATAGCTGCTATATCAAATCCTCCCACTTTAGAAACTACATCTATAGGATCATCTTTAATTGGTTTGTTTATTTTTATGGCGTTGTTTACGACTTCTTTTTTCCATTTAAAAGTTTCATCAGTAATTCCACCACCTCGACCTACTACATCTTCCACATTAACATCTGTTAAAACTGATAAAACTGCACTGCTTGTTGAAGTGTTTCCTATTCCCATTTCTCCAACACCAAGAATTTCATAACCCATATCTTTTGCATTTTTTACAGTTTCAATGCCAATTAGCATTCCTTGTATCGCTTCCTCATAACTCATAGCAGATCCTTTAGCAATATTATAAGTAGATTTTCTTATCTTTCTATTGATTACATCTGGATGATTAAAGTCACAATTGATACCAACATCAACAACCATAAGTTCTGTATTATTTGCTTTTGCAAGAACTGCAACACCTGTTAATCCTTTTGTAAAATTAATAGTTTGAGCTAAAGTTACAGATTGTGGTGCTGATGCAACACCTTCTTCTACAACTCCATTATCAGAACACATGATTATTACCATCTTTTTAGTAATATTATTCTTTACCTTCCCTGTAATCCCTGAAAGTTTTATTGATATCTCCTCTAATTTACCCAGACTCTTTAAAGGTTTTGCAAGTGAAGTAATTCTTTTATCTGCCGCTATTATTGTTTCCTTATATACATCTTTTATTCCATTTATAATTTCATTTAGTTCCTTTAAATTATCCTTCATTTTTTATATCCCCCAATTTCATTTAGTTAACAATTAGCAGTTAACATTTTAATTTTAAATATACAGCTTTCTAATTTATTTTTTAACATTTTTAATATACTTTTTTAAATTTATTTTTGTAGATTTTGGTTTATGTAATATTACTCTGTTTTATTGTTATTTATTATAAAATATTTTTTAACTATAGAATTTAAAATATGTATAAACTTTATTTACTTTGCTTAAAATAATTCATCTCACATTCAAAATCCAAAATTTGAAGATTTTGTTCTTGAATGATTTCAGTCAATAAATTTGCATAAATTTCTTCACCTTTATCATTTTCTACAGTACTATATCCCGATTTTTCTATAGCCTTTGCTTGTTCTATGTATTGTGTAGCTTTAAAAACACCACTTTCTTTATATCTTTTATTATTTTTAAGAAATTCTCCATAATCCTTCATAGATTCTTCATTACTACTATATACACGAAAATTATCTACAATTTTCTTGTTATAATATTCTGAGGTATTCATTTTAATTTTTTTGCCCTTCCAACTACTATCTGCTTTTATTCCAAACAAGTTATTTGCTTTTGTGCTTAACTCTGATTTTCCCCATCCACTTTCTAATATGGCTTGTGAAATAGTTACAGAAGGAAGTACCCCATACTTATCATATATTTGAGAAGCCTGTGAATATAGTCCCTTAATAAATTCTTGCTTTGAATTATTATTCAAATTATTCTTTTGAGTTCCTGTATATTTTAAGTTTTCTATGTAATGATATACTTTTTCCCTTTGATTTTTATCAAAAGAGAATTTATTTAGAACCTCTTCTAAATCTACAAGTTTATAATCATTGTTCTTTAGTTTAGTACTTGTACTATTTTTCTCTAAAAACGTATTAGCTAATGCATTTACACTTTCATCGGTAGCTTTCGAAAAATCATTTTTATATCTAACACCATCAATCGCCGCTATATACTGCCAATTAACTTGAAGCTTACCATTGCTAGCGTTATCTGCTGCTTGTATATAAAGCTTTGTATTTAGTTGTTCTAAATTAATATCCTTATCTTTAGATGTATAACCACTATAGATTTCTAACCCTATAAATACAATAAAACTTAAAGCTATAATATTCATAATATTTGTAATAAATTTTTTAAAGCTTTTTCTTCTTTTTTTCATGTCTATATAAAAACTCCTCTACATTTCATATGAATATCTCTTTTCAATTATAACTTCTAATATAATTTTTGAATATAACTAATAATAATAATACTACTAAGAGAAGCCTTTTCTAATTTCAAGATAAGCTTCCCTTTTTAATACTTATTCTTTTTTAGATAAGGTGACTCAACAGTTGAATTCCTATAATTTATTTATACCACCAGTATTTCTGTAATTTTAAATATTCATATAATGAAAGCTATATGTATTATTAATTAATCTTTTACCTCATAAATATATAGTAGTATTTTAAATAAATAAGTTATATAAAAGGATTGTAAAATCTACTTCCATTTTTCAATGTAATTCCAAAAGATATAATAAATAGCAGTAATAACATTAATATTGCCATGTAGTCTCTTCGCTCAAAATTTCTTGCACTATACCATGTACGTTTCTTTTTGTTACCAAAGGCTCTAAGTTCCATGGCACAACTTATTGTTTCTATTCTATCTAAACTAGAAAATATAAGTGGCATTAATATAGCTGTTGAATTTTTAATCCTATCTGATAGCTTTGCTTTTTTAGACATATCTATTCCTCTAGCTTGCTGAGCAAAGGATATATCTCTATATTCATGTTGAATATCTGGAATATATCTAAGTGCTATTGCCACTGAATATGCTATTTTATAGTTCACACCAATTTTATTTAAAGATGCTGCAAACTCACTCGGATTTGTAGCTACCATAAATAATAATGCTATAGGTATTATAGAAAAGTACTTTAATGTAATGTTCAAATGATAAAAAAGAGCTTCACTTGTCAATGTGTATGATCCTATTATTGAAAATAAATTAGTTCTTGTTTTATATATCTCAACTCCTTGATATGGAGAAAATATAAAAATAGCTATATTATTAATAATTAAAAATACCAATATAAAATAGAATACAAATGATATTTGTTTGAACTTAACTTTAGAAATTTTAAATATAATAATACTAAATACAATCATAAAAATAAATATAAACGTATTATACGTTAGCATAGATGTTAATGACCATAGTATTAAACATATTAGCTTTGTTGCTCCAGTAAGTTTATGAATAGGTGAATCTATTTCTGAATATTCTAACATTGCTTCATTCATATTCCTCTAAGCCTCCTATCATAATCAATAAATCTTTTTACAAATTCCCTTGGATTATTTAAATCAGCTCTAATTGCCAATTGATATAATGATGTTTCCTTAAGATTTGCTGCTTCAATTGTTTTCTCATCAGTAAGAACATTGGCTGCACTATCATCCATTAATTTTACTCCTTCTGAAAGTACAATTGCCCTATTGGTATATTCAAGCATTAAGTGCATATCATGAGTAATCATTATTATAGTAACGCCTTGTTTATTAAGGTCACACAGGAATTCCATAATTTCAGTATAATGGCTAAAATCTTGCCCTGCTGTTGGCTCATCTAATATTATAACTTCTGGATTAATAACTAATATAGATGCTATTGTTACTCTTTTCTTTTGACCAAAGCTTAAAGCTGAAATCGGCCAATTACGCATTTCATATAATCCACATATTTTTAGAGTTTCAAAAACCTTTTCTTTGATTTTTTCTTCTGACACTCCCCTAACCCTTAGTCCAAGTGCTACTTCATCAAAAATCATAGTCTTAGATATCATCTGATTTGGATTTTGCATAACCATTCCTATTTTTTCTGCACGTTCTTTTATAGTATCTTTAGCTATATTTCTTCCTTTAAATAATATTTCACCACTATAAGGTAGGTAAAAACCACAAATAAGCTTAGATATAGTTGATTTTCCTGCACCATTTCTACCAACTATACTTATCATTTCACCTTTATGTATTTTAAAAGATACATCATTTAAAATATCTTTTTTATTGTTATATTTAAACTTAATATTTTTTAGTTCAAGAATAATATCATCATCTACTTTAAATGTTTCTTCTTTAGTACTTTCAAACCATTCATTAAGACTCCCCTTATATTTATCTATATCTAAAGAAGAAATATGTTCTGGCTTTAATTCAGATTTAATTTTACAGTTTGCGTGTTTTAAAGCTGTTATGTATAAAGGCTCTCTTATTCCAGTTTCATTTAATATATTAGAACATAATAATTGATTGGGATTTGCATCTCCAACAATTCTGCCATCTTCAACTACTATAATTCTATCTACCTCACACTGAAGAACATCTTCTAAACGATGTTCTACAATAATAATTGTTTTGTTGCTTGTCTTCTTTATCTTATCAATAAGTTCTATTGCAGTTTTTCCAGTTGCAGGATCTAAACTAGCTAATGGTTCATCAAATAATAGTATGTTAACATCTGAAACCATAACACCTGCAAGAGATACTCTTTGTTTTTGTCCTCCTGAAAGTCTATGTGGCGATGAATCAATTATAGTATCTATATCAACAATTTGGGCTGCTTCTTTAACAATTTCTTTCATTCTTTCTTGCTCTACACAATCATTTTCTAATTTAAAAGCTATATCTTCTCCAACTGTAAGTCCAATAAACTGACCATCTGGATCTTGAAGAACAGTTCCAACCATATTAGAGAGTTCAAATATGCTAAGCTCTTTCGTTTCTTTGCCATTAATTTTTAAACTTCCACTTATATCACCTTCATACTTAAAAGGTACTAATCCATTAATAGCATTAGAAATAGTACTCTTTCCAGAACCTGACGGTCCAACAATAAGTACTTTTTCACCTTCATATATAGTTAAATTTATATTATTTAATGTAGGTTTTGCTTGAGCCCTATATTTAAAGCTAAAGTCCACAAACTCTATTATTGGCTTTCTCATATTAATCTTCCTTTTCTTAAATGTAAAAATATATACAAACAATATATTAAACTATTTTTTATTACATGTACATGTTATATTATAAATTTGTCATAAAATCTAACTTATTATAATCGAAATGATTTTTTTATAGTTTTTTGTATTTATTTAATTAAACCAAATACAAAAAAAATAGAGAATGTGACTTTTCAGTTTACATCCTCAATTCTATCGTGTGGTTGATTTTTAATTATTCTTTCTCTAAACTTCCTTGTTTTACTATAGTCTTTGAATATAAAACTATTAAAATTGTTCCAAGAACTCCAACTGTAATAATATTAGTGATTCCAGCTATAGCGCCTTGTAAGTAAACTTTATTTGGTGGTTCTGCATAGATTAATATATCTAAGCTAGGAGCAACTACAAACCAAGTAATTACATTCCCAATTAATTGACATACATTAAATCCAATTATTTTCTTCTTTCCAAATTCACCTTCATTAACGTCAAATTTTTTCCAAGCAAGTCCAATTATTATTCCAAATACTGCTGATGCAATTATCCAACTAAACCATGGTGAACCATAAGATGTTAGATCTTTTAAGGTATGTCCAATAAATCCTATAGACACCCCTGCAATTGGTCCATAAAGCACTGCCATTAATGCTAAAAAAGCATATGCTGTCTGGATTTCAGTATTAGGAATTCCTGTTGGAATTGATGCAAAGCGGCCTAGAATCATAAATACAGCTGATCCTATACCAATAGCAACAATTGTTTTAATACTAAAAATATCCTTTTTCACTATTTATCCCCCCTCGGTAACTTTAATACTAATTCTACTTTTATATACTTATAATTAATAATTTCGATATTGTAAAAATTAATGTTGAGTAGATTAGTATTGTATCAACTCATTATAAAATATAAACCTTATATTATCAATATATTTCCTCAATCTACTTTCCATCAATTTTTTATATCTTAGTCATTGGCTATTTTTTTCATTAACCACGCCATATTTTGTCCTAGATTTTTCATGTTATTCATTCCTTCTTCATCATTAATAACATCACCTATATCTTTTCCATAAACTATATTCCAATAGGTTGATCCAACCAAAAGAACTTCTTTATTGAGTAGGAAATGATTCATGGTATCAACAGCTGTCATTCCGCCACAACGACGAACTGATGCAACAGAAGCTCCAACCTTATGCTTTAGCATTCCAGAATTAGTTGCAACAACAACACCTGATCGTTCAAGAAAAGCCTTCATCTTAGAGGATATATCAGCAGAATACACTGGAGATCCAAGAAGAATTCCATCAGCTTCAGCTATTTTAGTAAAACACTCATTGAAAAAGTCATCTTTAATAATACATTGTTTTTTCTTTCCACAAGCAAAACAACCCTTACATCCCCTTATTTCTTTATCATATAGTTGTATTAATTCCGTTTCAATTCCCACATTCTCCAATTCCTCAAATATAGTTTTTATTATAATAGCTGTATTTCCATCTTTCCGTGAACTCCCATTAATACCTACAACTTTTAACTTTCTCATTTAAATTCAACCTCACTTTGTCTTCTAATACCTGATTTTTTCACTCTAAAGTAAATTTAATAGATCTCTTAATTAATCCAAATTCGCTTATTTATTATCACATATTCTTTATAAATGCTTTTCTTTACTATATTCCAAATTAAAATGATTAAATGCGTTTTCTAATGCATTTGCTTCTGCTCTATTATAATCAAATAATGTACCATCAGCATCAATCAAAATCATTTCATAATTCACACTTATTCCCCCAATTTTCATTTCTTCTTTCCATTATTATACACAAGTTTTAAAAATAAATCTTTATTTCACCTAATAATTCTACTATTTTTTTCTTATACATTCCTTAATAAAATTTAAATTTATGTTGACTTTTATTAATGATTATTCCCAGTATTTTTATTCATAGTAATTCCAATTGTGTTATAATACTCATAGTTAATTAATAACTTAAAATTCAACTTTATTAATTAAAATAATTTTATTTAGTAATAAAATTATTTTAAATCTATTTCTTAGAAACAATTCATAATTTAATTATTATAGTTTTATATGGAGGAATAAATATATTCAATTTCGATTTTGAAAAAGCCTTTTGGATTTTTGAGCCAAAACAATACGAACTAAAAAATAACCATTCACTTTATTTAATAGTAAAATTTTTGAAATACCACAAAATATTAAAGGATAATTTTCAAATTAGTTTGAAATACACTAATCGTATCTTTTACAAAATACATAAAAATTTAGATAAAACAAAAACCATACATAAATTGAAATTATCCATTTATATGTATGGTTTTATTTATTCAAATTTATAAATATACATTTTTGGATTACCTTTTAAATTATATAAAGTTTAAAAATTTTATTAAATATATGGTTATAAAAATAGTTACAAAAGAACATATTGATGTAAATACAATGTTTTGAGCAGCTAACTGGCCATTAGCCCCCATTATTTCCGCCATAGTATATGATGACACTGCTGTTGGTGCTGTAAACATGGCTACTAATGCAATTAGTTCTACTCCCCTATATCCTCTTAATATAGAAGCACTTACAAATATTAATGGAACTATTATATTCCTTCCCAAAACTGTAATAATAATTTGTTTTAAATTATTATTTATTGCTGAAAATCGAAATGTTCCTCCTAATATAATTAAGGCCATAGGAGTTGCAACTTTAGAAATATCATTTGTTGTTTTCTCTAAAAAATATGGAATTTTTATATTAAATAATAAACAAATCATTCCTAAAACAGAACCAATAATTAATGGATTTGTTATAATACCTTTGATTACATTCCATAAATTCAATTTAGAACTTCTATAAAATTCTAAAAGAATTACTGCTAAAAAATTATACATTGGAACTATAATAGCAATTAATATAGTTGTTACACCTACGCTTTTCTCACCAAATAAAGCTGCTGTAATTGGAATACCAAATAAAACATAGTTACTTCTGTAAATTGCCTGTATAATTACACTTATATTCTTTTTCTCTTTTTCAAAAAATGGTATTATAACCCAAGTTCCAAAATATATGATTAAGAGGCATATTACCGCATAAACTATTAACGATAAATTAAAAGAATCTGCTAAGCTTGTATTATAAATATTAACAAAAAGAAGTATAGGTAAAAACACTTTAAATACTAGTTTATTCAAACACTCTAATATCTTATCATCATAAAATTTCATTTTCTTTAACAAATATCCTAATATAATTAGCATAAATAAAGGCAAAACTACATTTATTGCTAAAATTAAATTTTCCAATATTACCTCCTCATTTCAAAACATATATTTTAAGCTTAAAATTTAAAACTAATTAGTCCTAATTTAATAAAACTAATTATAATATAATCCAATATGCCAAGCAAAATCAATTCTAAACTTAATTTTCATCCTTCGAATTTAATATTTTGCCTGTACCATTTTTATAAACCTTACAATTTTACTATCTTTATTTATTGTATAGTTTTTAAATTGAAAATAAGGAGTACCTTTTTAGGTACTCCTTTTATTTTTATGTTTTTACTAAACTGTATTAAACTTCTCTTAAAGTTCATTCTGAAAATATATTATAATTAAATCCATACTCTAACTTAAGTGCGTCTAAAATTATTTATCATATTTTATTACAATGAACTAAAACAGTCTTATTTTGCTGGTTCCCATTTACAACGAACTGGCGATACAATAGAATTTTCCTTTTTTAATTCTTTAAATGCATTGTCTATTTCTTTACGATCTAATCCTGATAATTTTTCAACTTCACCTGCACTTACTGGTTTTGCTGCTTCTTTCATAACTTCTAGTACCTTTTCTTTAACGCTCATTAAATTCAGCTCCTTTTAATAATAAATTTATAGATTAAATTATAATACATTAATATATTTTTATCAATAATTATTATTTGTTGAAACATATTATTTAAATTACCTATATTTTAAAATTACTTACAATATAATCATTTATCTAATTTAATATAGTATAAAAACTATTCATGTTTATTGAAATAATTTTTATTTACCAGATATTTAACCAGTTTCTCTTCATTGTTAAATATCAAATCTCCTATAAATTGAGGTTTATCAATTACAATTAATTTAATATTAGCTTCTTTAGCAGCTTTATATTTTTCTAACGCTCCACCTTCAACACCACTATCTTTAGTTAAAATTGCTTTGGCATTATATTGATGGATAAAGGCTTTTTCAAGTTCATAGGTTATTGGCCCTTGCATAGCAATAATATCTTTAATGCTTATTCCAGCCTCTACTATTTTAGTTAATACTTTAGGAGATGGTAAAATTCTATGTATAATTCTATATTTAAAATTCAAATCCAAAAATTTCGAAACATTATTTCCACCTGTAGTATTTAAAATATTTCCATCTATTTCGTTTATAACATTAATAGCTTCATAATAATTTTTAACTCTTATTATATTCTCCCCATTAACATTTTCTAATGCTCCTTGCCTTTCATATCTCACATATTGAATTTCAATATCATTTGCACATTCTAAAGCAGTTTTCGTAACTTCCTGTGCATAAGGATGAGATGCATCAACTAAAACATCAATTCTATTAACATTTATCCAATTTAACATTTCTTCCTTATTTAAAGGTTTTGTATTTAAAACTTTAATATTAAACTCATTTAGAAGATTTCCACCATAAGTTGTGGCAGTTGTAACTGCAATTTCATTTGTATATTCATTTATTAATGACAATATTTTTCTTCCTTCTGAAGTTCCTAAAATAAATCCAATCATATTTTCTCCAATCATAAGTTATATACTTATCTTTTTCTTTCAAACTACAATTTTATTTTTTATTTTCATAACCTCTTGGAGTTATAAATTTTCCTTCCTTATAATAACTTTTAGAATTTCCTACTATTACAATTGACATCATATCTACTACTTCTGGATCAAAATCTTTGATAGTAAATAATTTATAACTTTCACCTTCTCGTAGTGCATGCCTTACCACTGCAACTGGTGTAGAATCCTCTCTAAATTCTTTTATTATGTTTATACATTCCTTTAAATATTCTGGTCTTCCTTTACTTTTAGGATTATATAATGATATTACAAAATCACCTTCTGCTGCCAACCTTACTCTTTTCTTTATATCTTCATAAGGTGTCATGAGATCACTTAAACTTATATTGCAGTTATCATGCATAAGTGGTGCACCAATTACAGAACCTGCTGCACTACTTGCTGTTATACCTGGAATTATTTCAACATCTTCGTCAGTTTTAAGTTCAAGAATTAATCCAGCCATTCCATAAATTCCAGCATCCCCTGTACTAATTAATGCTACATTTTTATCTTTGCACAAACTTAGAGCTTCCTTGCATCTTGCTTCTTCACCTTTCATTCCAGTTGAATATAACTCTTTATTTTGAGTTAACTCCTTTATCATATCAATGTACTTATTGTATCCAACAATAACATCACTATCTTCAATTGCTTTTAAAGCTCTTAAGCTCATATTTTCAACACTTCCAGGACCTATTCCTATTACTCTTAATTTTCCCATCTTAAATCCACCGTTCTTCTTATTTTTTATGTTTTAATTTTGTTTAATATGTATCATTATCTAGTTTTATATTATACCATTTTACCACATAATTTAGATATATAATGTTTAAAATCTAAATATGAAAATTTGAATAGCTTTTTTGAGGTGATCATTTAAAACCTTAATTATTAAAAAAAGTAGTAAACAACTTTGAATTCATCTAAATATTTCCCAATAAAAATGCACTTCCAAGTATTAGATATATAACTCTGTCATATGTCAAACATTTGGTGTGCACTTCATTTTCATTTGATATTTTACTAACTTAAATTTTTATATCTTAATATCTAATAAAAAACTCTAGCTATAAATTATTGAACTCAAATTTCTAAATTATTGATTTATTTCACTTTCATTTCAGCTCCTGAAATAAATCCTAAGCTTTCTATACTAGAACTATTATCTGTGCTTGTTACAAATTCAATAAATTCCTTAGCTAATCCTGTTGCTTCCCCTCTAGTATACATATGTCCCCATGACCAAAATTTATAAGAACCATCATAAATGTTTACTTTATCAGAAGCAATTCCATCAATTTTCAATACGTTTAATAGATTTTTGGCTTCTTCTGTATTCATATATACAAGAGATAAGTAGCTGACTGCACCATCATTTGCCTTAATCACACTCAATACTGCACCATTTGAATCTTGCGTTATCCCAATTGAATCATTTTCTAAAGATTTATCTCCATCAAGTATTGTTTTTTCAAATGTTGCTCTTGTTCCTGAACCTGCTGTTCTATGAATTAATAATATTTCTTTATCTGGACCTCCAACAGCATTCCAGTTAGTAACTTTTCCAGCGAATATATCTCTAATTTGATTTGAAGTTAGATTATCTATTCCAAGTGATTTATTTACTACAACCCCAAAGCCTTGTGCTATAACCTTATGATCAACTAATTTCTTTGCATTAGCTTGATCCAACTTATCTTCTGCTGATATATCTGAATTTCCAATATCAACCGCTCCATTTAATACTTGAGCAAGACCAGTCCCAGAGCCTCCAGCTTGAGCACTAATTTCTGAATTAGGATTTTTTTCATTAAATTTTTCAATTGTTTTTTCCATAAGTGGTAACAATGCTGATGAACCACTAACTGTTATCGATTCAATATTATTTGTTGATTCATTTCTGCATCCTGCTATAACACTTGCTACAATTACAACCACTAATGAACTTAATATTAATCTTATTCTTCTTTTTTTCATCACAATTTACCTCCTCCCAGAAATTTTATACTATTTTATTTCTATCTTTTTATTACATATTCTCAAATGTACATTTTTATTATAAATTTTAAAAATAATAAAAAAACTACCACTCGTCTTATGAGTGATAGTCTTAAATTCACTTGGTTTTTGTATATATAACCTTCTAATATCATTTATTAAGTTCGGTTCTCAAACTGTATAGTAATTTTTTCAGGGACTATCCTTATCTAAAGTTTAATTTATCATAGCCCTTAATTAAATCAAACTTGCCATCATCTTATTATGAGATTAGCAATTATTCATCTTCATGAGATCCCATAGCCATATAAATATAGGAAGGTCTTCATTTTAGAATAAAGTTCTTGTTTAAAATATCACTCTTCAATATTATATTATTCATTAAAGCTAGTTGTTTATAAACTTATATTTAATAATATTCCCTTTAAAATTATTAAAATTGTATGCACAATACAACGTCATTAAAATTCTTATGGATAGAGCATATTTCAATATATCTTTGTCTTTTATTATATTTTATCATTAATCGCAATAAATGTAAAAGAATATCAACTTGCTCATTTCTCGTTTTTAGTATATAAATATTACTCAAACTTAATATAAAATATGTATAATATTTGATTTCATTATTTATAATAATAACTTATAATTTTTCTATAAAATCTATAACATATTTTAGATATTCCTTTTCATGAGCACAAAATTCTTCAGGTTTTATGATAAACTTAGATTCATTATTTACTGAAAAAACCTCTATATCTTCTGTACCATCCAAAATCCATTTTTTTAATTCCTCAAAAGTTATTTTCACTAATTTTTCTACTTCAAGTCCAAGATTAAATTTAGGATTTTCTATACAATACAAATAAACTTGGCATATTTCATTATTATAGAAATTATCTAAGCACATTTTTTCCTTAATGCTTCCTATAAATTTTAACTTTTCTGAATCAATCACTATTCCTATTTCTTCCTGTGTTTCACGCTTAACTGCAATATTAGGATCTTCTCCAACATTTATATGGCCAGCTGCAGATATGTCATAGCATCCCGGGAAATCTTTTTTATCATATGATCTTTGTTGAAAGTAAATCCAAATTTCATTATCTATCTTACTAATTATCCAACAATGTACAACTTGATGAAGCAGTCCTTTAGAATGAATTTCTGAGCGCAATTCTACACCGAGTTCATTTAATTCATCATCATAAATTGATAACATTTCATCTCTATTCATATTATTTACTCCTTAGAAATATATTTTAACTACTTTGCCATTTCTTCAATATGTGTATTATCAGTTCCACAGCACCCACCAAAAATTTTAAGATTAAACTTATTATATAAATCAACTATATAATTTGCGAAGCTTAGATTATCTGAAGTTTTTAATTCAAAACAATTATCAAGTTCCTCTGGTGACAATTCTGATGTATTGGCTTGTATTCCTTTAAATCGTTCCTTATATTCTAAAAAACAAATTCACAAAATTATATTTCCCTTATAAAAAATTAATCTAAAAAGAGACTGCTAAAAAGCAATCTCTATTTATTAAACATTATTAACAGGTTTTCTTTCACCCTTAAAATTATTAATTTTATTTTTTCTCATTTCAAGTTCTGCTGAAACTTCTTCAACTGAAATTCCCAATTGAGCCATTAAAACAAGTACATGATATGTTAAATCACAAATTTCATTTATTTGCTCTTCTTTATTATCATCTTTACAGCTTATTATAACTTCAGTACATTCTTCTCCAACTTTTTTTAGTATTTTATCAGTTCCTTTTTCAAAAAGATACTTAGTATAAGATCCGTCTTCACCTTCTGTTTTTCTTTTTAAAATCACATCATATAAAGCACTTATAGTTTCACCCATTTTTAATCCTCCAATACTTATTCAGTTAACAGTTATATTTCTTTAAATTCCAAAAAATTTGTCTATTTATAATTATTTTTTATCAATTAATTATTCTTTAGTTGATTTAAATTAATAAAAAAACTCTAATCAATTTTACACGGTAAAATGATTATAAATCTCTATAAAAACAAGTTTTATTACCTGTATGACACGCTGCTCCTGTTTGCTCTACAAGTATTAAAATTGTATCATTATCACAATCTATTTTTATTTCTTTCACATATTGAAAATGTCCAGAAGTTGCCCCTTTATTCCAAAGTTCATTTCTACTTCTGCTATGAAACCAAGTAGTATCCCCCTCTAATGTCTTTTTTAAACTTTCTTTTGACATATATGCAAGCATTAACACATCTTTAGTTTCATGATCTTGAACTATAGCTGGTACTAATTCATTGCATTTTTCAAAATCAACCTGATCTATTCTTTCACAGATTTTCATATTTATTGCCCCCTCTCAGTAATTAATTAAAAGTCAAACATTTTACCTAATCACTATAAATAAGTTTTGTTTCAATTTTTTCATAATTTACTTTATATTATCTAAGTCTTTAATTTTCATATAACCATATTATTTATAATTTCAATTATAGATTTCTGTTCTAACTTTAAACATATTCCTTCATGGTTAAATACGTACTGGAATATTTCTATCATTTAAATATTTTTTCACTTCGTCAACAGTCAACTCCCCATAGTGGAAAAGTGAAGCTGCAAGAGCTGCATCTGCTATATTATTTTCAAACACATCATAAAAATCTTCTAAACATCCACATCCTCCTGATGCAATTACAGGTACATTAGTTATATCACTAACAGCTTTAGTTAATTCTAAGTCAAAGCCCTTTTTAGTTCCATCTGCATCCATAGAAGTTAAAAGAATTTCTCCAGCACCAAGTGCTGTTGCTTCTTCAACCCACTTTAACAAATCCATTCCAGTATCAATTCTCCCACCATTAATTACTACATTCCAACCAGTATTATCAGTTCTTCTCTTTGCATCTGCTGCTAATACTATGCATTGATTTCCAAAGTAAAAAGCTCCTTCTTTTATAAGGTTTTTATCTCTAACAGCAGCTGAATTTAAACTCACTTTATCTGCACCTGCTCTAAGTATAGATTTTATATCTTCTAAAGTTTGTAATCCTCCACCTACAGTAAAAGGAATAAATATCTTTTCAGCTACACTTTCAACTACTTTTTCCATTATCCCTCTTTTTTCATGAGTTGCAGTTATATCTAAAAAAACTAATTCATCAGCCCCTTGCTTATTATAATATTCTGCAAGTGAAACAGGATCACCAACATCAACTAGACCTTCAAAATTAATACCCTTAACAACCCTTCCTTCTTTTACATCAAGACAAGGAATTATTCTTTTTGTATGCATAACCTACCCCCGTTTAATCAGTTAACAGTTAATGCCCTTTAGGATACCCTGTAGGGAATTAGCAATTAACATTTGTTTATTAAATCCTTGCATGATTTACTTATGTTATAAATTAACATGCATTTCTCTTATTTTTTAGAAACTTTTATTGCTTCTTCTAACGACAAGGTCTTAGCATATATAGCTTTACCAGTTATTGCTCCATACACATCTATTTCCATCAACTCTTTTATATTTCCTATATCACGTATTCCACCAGAAGCTGTAATATCAATATTAACAGTTTCCTTTAGAACTTTAAGCATTTCTACATTAGGACCTTCTAATGTTCCATCTTTGCTTATGTCGGTAACTATTATATTCTTTACTCCTACGATTTCCATCTTCTTAGCAAAATCTATGTAATCTAAATCACTACCTGCAAGCCAGCCTCTTCCATAAACCTTACCATCTTTGCAGTCTATTCCAACTGCAATCTTTTCACCATATGTATCTACTGCCTTTTTTAATAATTCCTCATCTTCCATGGCAATAGTTCCAATAATAACTCTTGCCACCCCATTATCTAATAAATACCTAATAGTTTCAAAAGAACGTATTCCTCCACCTAATTCCACAGGGATTTTAAGCATATTAGCAATTTTTATTACTAATTCATGATTTTGATTGCTTCCACTCTTTGCTCCATCCAAATCTACTAAGTGTAAATATTCAGCTCCCATATCCTCAAAAGACTTTGCTGTTTCAAATATATCATCTGCAACGATTTCTTTTTTATTATAATCTCCTTGATATAATCTTACTGGTTTTCCATCAATTATATCAATTGCTGGTAAAATTATCATTTAATCAACTCCCCAAAATTTTTCAAAATAGCTAATCCTACATTTCCACTTTTCTCCGGATGAAATTGAGCTCCCATAACATTATTACATCTAACTACACCTGGAATCTTATTTTGCCCATATTCACTATAAGCTACTAAATTCTCAATATTATAGTCTTGTACAAAATATGAGTGTACATAATAGACAAATTTACCTTCTTCTATAAAATTAAATAAATTATCTGTTTTATTGTATATTAAATTATTCCATCCAATATGAGGAATCTTAATATTATTTTCTTTATCATCCTTCATTTTGACAATATTACCTTTTAATAAACCAAGACCAGACCTTTCAAGGCCTTCAAAGCCTTTTTCAAATAATAATTGCATTCCAAGGCATATACCTAAAAGTGGCTTATTATTTGATACTTCTTCTCTTATTATTTTATCTAAAGATAATCTTTCTATAGTATCCATAGCATCAGGAAATGCTCCAACACCTGGCAAAATTAATCCATCAGCTTTTCTTATTTCTTCTTCATCAGATGATATCTTGTTTTCTAATTCAAGAAAATCAAGTGCATTTTTAACACTTTTCAAATTTCCCATTCCATAATCTATTATAACTATCATTTAAACACCCCGTTAATTCAGTTAACAGTTATTAACTAACAGTTAACAGTTAAATTTCTTAAATTTACGTTTTTTATTTCTTCAACTGAGATTTATTACATAACTATTGATTTTTAACATGTGGCAATTAACATTCATAAATGAAATATCAGAGAATTTCTCTACAGCAATGATGTACAAGTAACATCTGCTTATTTGACTTTTCCAATTTACGCTGCACACAGTTTATATTTGGTTAGCAGAATCCTCCCATTTTACCTTAACTGTTAATTGTTCACTGTTAACTCTTAAGTAAGTTAAAGACTTCCTTTAGTTGACGGTACTCCATTTTCATCACTTCTAAACTTAGCTTCTTTTATAGCTCTTCCTAATGCTTTAAATAATGCTTCTATTTTATGATGATCATTTTCCCCATATAAAACTTTTAAGTGAAGTGTTATTCCTGCATTAAAAGCAAAGGCTCTAAAAAACTCAACTACCATTTCAGTAGCCATTTCTCCAACTTTTTCTCTTTTAAAATCACAATCAAATACTAAAAAAGGTCTATTGCTTATATCTAACGATACTAAAGCCAAAGTTTCATCCATTGGAATGTAAGATGTTCCATATCTATTTATACCAGCTTTATTTCCTAAAGCTTCTTTAAATGATTCTCCTAGAGTTATTCCAATATCCTCTATTGTATGATGATCGCATACCTCTAGATCACCTTTTGCAACTACATTCAAATCAATTTTGCTGTTGAATGCAAATAAATTTAGCATATGGTCAAAGAATCCAATGCCTGTATTTATTTCACCTTTTCCACTTCCATCTAAATTTATATCTAATTTAATACTAGTTTCTTTTGTTATTCTTTCTTTTTTTGAGAATCTATCTAACATATTAGCCCCCTGAAATTCATTTATGCCATATTATTCAAAATATGAGCTTTTCTTTTAATTTTAATCCTAATATATCTATTAATATACAAAAATCTTCCTCATACCATCTACTACTTTTCTATTTTGCATAGGTGAACCAACAGTTATTCTAAAAGTATCATCTCCAAAATTTCTAATTACAATACCGATATTCTCAAGCCCCTTTATAAGAGCTTCTTTATGCAATGTTCTTCCATATATGTAATTACCTTTAGACGGATAGAATTGTATCTTCATAGCTGCATTCTTTTCAATTTCTTTAAGATTTTTATATAATTCTTCTCTTTGTTCAATTATTAACTTTGCATTTTTCAAAACATTTTCTGGATATTTTAATGCAATAGATGCTAAATTTTGTGAAAAAGAACTTATTGTATAGGGTATTTTATAATTTAATAATTCCGATACATTGTCTTCACGAGATATTAAAAATCCAACTCTTAATGATGCAAGACCCCAAGCTTTTGAAAGAGTTCTTGTTACAATTAAATTTTTATATTTATTTATATATGGAATCATTGACTTTCCATAAAACTCATAATAAGCTTCATCTACAAGAACTGTTTTATCCTTAAAAGCTTCTAATATAGCAATTATATTTTCAAGCTCAATTCCAATACCAGTAGGATTGTTAGGATTTGAAAAAATAATCAAATCTACATCTTCCTTTTTTCCAAGATCTATAAATTCTTCTAAATTAAAATTCATAGACTTACCTATATCATAAGTTTTAAGCTCTCCACCGAACTTTGATACATAAAAATTATACATTACAAAATCTGGGCCTAAGCTTAAGGCTTTCCTTCCTTGCTTAATTACTTTGCTTATTACAAGTTCTATAACTTCATCTGACCCATTTCCTACAATAATGTTTTTACTTTCTGTTCCTGCATATTTTGCATATAATTCTTTAATGATCTTCATTTCATTAGTAGGATATCTATGCAATGGTATACTGGTTAAACAAGATTTCATATTCATCAGTATTTTCTCATCCATTTCTAGATAAATTTCATTACTATCTAGATTTATTGTATATTCATCATAGGAATTAATGTACTCATTATAGATTCCCATTATTATTCAATCTCACTTTCACAGAATTAGCATGAGCTGTCAATCCTTCTTTATTAGCCAATGTTATAATTTTTTCTCCATTTTCCATAATGGCTTCTTTTGAATAATAAATGAATGATGATTTTTTTATAAAGCTATCAACTGATAATGGCGAGAAAAATCTTGCTGTACCACTTGTAGGTAATACATGGTTTGTGCCCCCAAAATAATCTCCTATAGGCTCTGGACAATATCTACCTAAGAATACAGATCCAGCATTTTTAACCATACCTAAATATTTCATTGGTTCATCGACCATAATTTCTAAATGTTCAGGTGCAATTGCATTTGAAATATCAATACATTCTTCAATAGTTCCACAAAGTATTGCACTACCAAAATCCTTAAGAGAAGTTCTTATTATCTCTTCTCTTTCAAGGGTTTTAACCTGTCTTTCTAATTCAACCTCAACTTTTTCATATAACTCTCTTGATGTTGTAATTAATATAGATGATGCTAATTTATCATGTTCTGCTTGTGACATTAAATCTGCTGCAACAAAACTTGGATCTGATTTTTCATCTGCAATAACCAATATTTCACTAGGCCCTGCAATCATATCTATATCAACTTCTCCAAACACTAATTTCTTAGCTGTAGCAACAAATATATTTCCTGGGCCCACAATTTTATCAACTTTTTCAATAGTTTCTGTGCCGTAAGCTAAAGCCCCAACTGCTTGTGCTCCTCCAACTTTATATATCTTATCTATTCCGGCAATTCTTGCTGCTACACCTATATATGGATTAATTCCCCCATTTTTATCTGGTGGAGTTACCATTATAATCTCATCTACACCAGCAACCTTTGCAGGTATTACGTTCATTAATACTGATGATGGATACGCTGCAGTTCCACCTGGTACATAAACCCCAACTCTTTCAAGTGGAAGAACTCTTTGCCCTAAATAAACCCCTTTATCTTTTGTCATTAAAAATCCATTTGCTTTTTGCTTTTTGTGATATTCTTCTATATTCAACTTAGCTTCTTTTAATGCTTCAATGAAGTCTTCTTCTACACTATTAAAACATTCATCTAATTCACTAGCTGAAACCTCTAACCTTTTAAGTTCAACTTTATCAAATGATTTAGTAAGTTCAAATAAAGCTTTATCGCCCTCTTTTTTTACTTTTGATAAAATGTTATTCACACTTAAAATTATTTCTTGTTCTGTTTCTATATTTCTTGCCTTAAGGTCTTTAATCAAACTCTTCTTATTGCTTTCTGTAATTTCCATAAATTTTAACATATGATAAATAGCCCCCTTAATTTTATAAAAAGTCAATAATTATAAAAATTGATATTTCAATATACTTAGATATTTTTTAATAATTATTCAAAATATATTACTTATAATTATCAACATTTCACGAAATTTGTCAATTATTAATCACTTCTTTAATTCTATCTATGAACGCCCAAATTTCATTTTGTTTCATTTTAAAGCTTGCTTTATTTACAATTAACCTTGCACTTATTTCACAAATCCTATCTAATACAACTAATCCATTTTCTTTTAATGTTATCCCAGTTTCCATAATATCTACAATTCCATCACATAGCCCAAGTATTGGTGCAAGTTCAACTGATCCTTCTATTTTTATAACTTCAACATCCATTCCCTTATTCTTAAAATATTCTTTTGCTACCTTTGGATATTTAGTACCTATTTTTACATGACCAACTTTCTTGAAAATATCATTTTCAGGTAAAGATGCAACTATAAATCCACATTTTCCGAATCCTAAATCCAATACTTCGTAGCAGTTATTATCACTTTCTAAAATAGTATCTTTGCCAACAACCCCAAGATCAGCTACTCCATGTTCTACATATGTTATTGAATCAGCAGCCTTTACTAAAAAATACTTTATATCTTCTTTTTTATCTTTAAATACAAGTTTTCTTCCTTTGTCTTTTAATTCTGAAGGATCAAAATTAGCCTTATCTAAAATTTTAATAGTTTCCTGTTCTAATCTTCCTTTTGTTAATGCTATACTTATACTCATTTTACACTTCTCCCCCATTAACAATTTTTATTTCATTAATATCTTCTTTAGGTAATAAATCAACTATATATCCTTGACTTCTAAGTTCTTCACTCTTTTTAATAGCTTCAATTCTGTTTTCTAAATTATAATATATCTTATATACGTTTTGATTTTCATTTATATTACCATTTTGTTTCACATTTTCAATTACAGAATTAACATCTATCGAAAATCCTATAGCTGGAACGTAATCATTAGAAGATTTAATTAAATTATCATATCTTCCACCTCTTAAAAGTGTATTTCCCACACCTTCACCATATCCTCTAAAGATAATTCCTGTATAATAATTAAGTCTTGGAACCATCCCCAAGTCAAATGTCACATTTTCACCATACCCTAAAGATTCTAGCTGTGAATACAATTCTTCTAAGTATTCTAGATTTTCTTTTATATCATCATTAAAAGCTAATTTCTTTGCTTCATCTAAGATCTTTTTATCACCAAACATCCAAGGCAGTTTATTAAAAAATTTCTTATACTCTTCTTTAATATCTAAATCATATAAATAGTCTTCTAAACTCTTTAAATTTTTATCTTCTATAAATTGAGCAATAACTTCTTTATATTCTTGATTTATTTCTAGAGTCTTAAATGCCCCATTGAAAAATCCTATATTACCTATCTCTAGTTTAAAATCCTTAAGTCCTAATTTCTTTAAAGCTTCTAATGCTAGTACTAAAACCTCTAAATCAGATTTTTTATCTTCAAGTCCTATAAATTCAACACCACAATCTGTATATTCATTTCTCTTTCCACCAAGACTTGCATAAACTCTAAATACATTGGAAGTATATCTAAGCTTTATAGGAAATTCTGTATCCTTAAGTTTAGTTTCCACTACTCTGGCTATAGGAATCGTCATGTCTGGTCTTAAAACTAATATGCGTCCTTTATTATCAAAAAACTTATACATATCTTCTTCTCTTAAAGTTTGTGAGTCATGATTGAATGTTTCGTAAAATTCTAATGTTGGAGTTATAACTTCCTTATAACCCCATTTTTCAAAAATGCTATCTATATCTCTTTCTAAAGCCCTCTTTATAACACATTCATCTAATATTAAATCTCTTGTTCCTTCTGGAAGCATATTTTTTTTATTCATTCTCCACCCCGCCTATCATTTATTGCTTGATCACTATATCGTTGTATCATTTTATCAATTTAGCGTGCTAAATTGCTATTAGATTAATAATAGCTTATTTTTTCCACTATGTCAATAATTTGAAAAGTTAGATGTAGCTTTTTAATCTATTATATTTACATAAATTTTTATGTTTCAAATTTCATAATTACTATATATTAAGACTTTTAGTTATAAGCTATTTTGTATATTATCTTCATATTTGGTTGATTTTTATTAATAATTTAACTATCATATAAAATGATGCTAATAATCTTTATCAAATTAGCATGTAAATAAAAGATATCAATTTTCTTTATTTAAAATATAATATATATGTTACTAAATGATTCTTTCAAAAAATTTACAACTGTGTGCTTCATTCTCTATAGGTTTTTGATTGCAGCACATATATTGAATTATTGTAATTTTTAATTAATCATTAGATAGATATATTTCTTATTATAAATATTATACATAAAAAGGAGATGTTTTAATATTGATTACTAAAGATACAATTATGAATAACCGAAGCAAAGTACATATTAATACTTCGGACTCTTTACGACTTGGAGTTCTCCTTGCAATAGTAGGTGGATTTTTAGACGCATATACATTTATTTGTAGAGGCGGTGTTTTTGCAAATGCTCAAACTGGAAATATTGTTTTAGTTGGTATAGATGTTGCCCAAGGTAAATTTGTCCAAGCCTCTATGGCACTTTTTCCAATTTTAGCTTTTATAATAGGTATAATCGTAACTGAAAAAATAAAAGATTTTAAATTTCCATCTTCTACTTCTATTGCATATTCAGAACGAATTATTTTAGTAATTGAAATAATAGTTCTTTTTATTGTAGGCTTTATTCCATCTACAATGCCTCATGCATTTGCAACCTTACCAATTTCATTTGTTTCTTCAGTGCAAATTGCTTCATTTGGTAAATTAGTAGATTCACCTTATAGCACAACTATGTGTACTGGAAATTTAAGAACAGCTTCTCAAGCAGCTTATAAAGCTTTTGCAAAGAAAGATAGCAACTCAACCTTAAAAACTACTCGCTATATAATAATAATATTTTCATTTATAATAGGTGCTTGTTTTGCTGGAATTTTAACTTTGATAGTTTGGGTTAAATCAATATGGTTTGCTGCAATAATCTTAATTTTATCTTTAGCCTTATTTAGCATAGATGAATATAGATTTAAATCTTCTGAAAGAAAATAATTCATTGTATTGAAATTAATATATAAATTTATGTTCTATGTTAATCATTAAATAAAAAGTAATAGCCTATATTTAAATAATTAAAGTAATTATTTAAATATAGGCTATTACTGAAAATTTTCATAACAAATTTATTAAGTTAGCAACATTATTGTGCATTAACGCTAAAGAATAATGCCTTTCCAACTTCTGTATCTTTTATTGCTTTTTTTGCAATTGCTGCTGCATCTTGGTCAGCACTAAGGCTACAATCAAAAGAAATTTGAAGTCCTTGTTTTTTTACAAATTTAAAGACTTTTTCGTTTTCAACCTCAATATTTTCTACTATTGATATTATGTCGTCCTGTCTTAAAGCACAATTTACTATTATCATCGTCGGTACCCCTTTTCTATTAATTTTTTACAAAAATAAAATTATGATATTCAATTAATTTTGCTTCGATTATTTTCTTATCACATAACCTCTTTTAAAATTAAACATATCCTTTATATATATATATCATATTTTTATATACATTTCAATTTTTTCTCATAATAAATTAATTTTTATATTACTTATTTAATAAAATATATTTCTAACATTTTATCCATGGATATTCTTTGATATCAACAACATTATAAAATAATACTTTACCAAGTTTAGTTTTAAATATTGCCTTATTTGCAATAGAGCATGCTTTTTCAATATCACTATAATCACATTGAAAAAAAATTCGAATGCCTTCTTTATGTACATATTTGAACACTTTTTTATTTTCTATTTCAGCATTTTCTACTATCTCTATTATCTCATCCTGTCTTAAAGCACAATTTACTACTATCATTTTTTGTACCTCTCTTTAATTACTTTTTCACAAAGTAATATAATTACATTGTCTGCTTATTACCATTAATCAGCATTATCCACAATTACATAATATATCCATTGATCTTATATTTTATTATAATTTTATTTTGTAAAAAACTCAATAAACAACATATAAAAATTATTCTTTTAATAAACGATGATAATTTAATTTGTATAATTCTTAAAACCTATAGAAATTAAAATTTTACAATTTCTATATTTTCAATTGATTTTTCTACTAGTTCATCTACATTTAATTTTTCTTCTTCCTTTTTTATCTTATCTAACTTTGGATTAGTTTTTGGATGTTTAGGAACAAATATTGTACAACAATCTTCATAAGGAAGAATTGAAGTTTCATATGTACCTATTTTTCTTGCTATTTCCATTATATCTATTTTATCCGTAGCTATTAAAGGTCTAAATACAGGTCTATCAGAACAAGCATCACTTACTATAAGACCCTCCATAGTTTGGCTTGCAACTTGACCTATACTCTCTCCTGTACTAACTGAATCAATTCCAAATTTATCAGCAAGCTTGCAGGCTATTCTCATCATAAATCTTCTCATTATTATGGTAAGCTCATCTTCTCTGCATTTATCAATAATATCCATTTGTATTTCTGTAAATGGAACAATATATAAATTTATTTTTTCTGTATATTCTGCTAATATTTTAGCTAAATCCTTAACCTTCTCTTTAGCTCTTTCTGATGTATAAGGGTGGCTATGGTAATAAACACAATTTACTTCAACCCCTCTTTTAGCCATTAGATATCCCGCCACTGGAGAATCTATTCCTCCTGAAAGCATAAGCATTGTACTACCATTCATTCCATATGGAAGCCCAGCAGCTGCCTTTGTTACATCTTTATTTGACCAAATGTAAGAATAATTATTTCTTATTTCAATATTTATTAAAAGTTCTGGGTTATTAACATCAACTTTTATTTCACCATTATAATTATCAAGAACATATCCGCCAACTTTTCTTGAAACTTCCATAGAATTCAATTCAAAGTTCTTATTAGCTCTATTAGTAACTATTTTAAAAGTCTTTTCCTTCGCTTCTTTTACTTTTTCTAAAACAGCTTCTTCTATAGAATTTAAATCTATTTCTACTTCTTTAACTAAACACACTTCTGAAATTCCAAACACTTTACTAATTCTTTTAATACTTTCTTCTATTTGATCTGTTTTAATAAAATATCTTCCACTATCATGTATAAATTCTGCCTCTATACCTTCAAGCTTTTTCCCTATATTATCTCTTAATTTTTTTTCAAATTTCCCTCTATTTAACCCCTTTAAAAATATTTCTGGGGCATACTTTACTAAAATAAGTTCTTTCATTATTTTTTCCTCCTTAAAAATTTAAGTCCTTTATTTAAATTATCTATGACATAATCCACTTCATCTTCTTTATTATCATCAGAAAAAGAAAATCTAATTCCTCCTGCTATTTCATCTTGACTTAGTCCCAATGCTTTTAATACATAACTACCGCCAAGTTTTTCTCTTTCTTTAGACGAACAAGCTGATCCAGTTGATACGTATATTCCTAATTCCTCTAAAAAATGAAGTAATACCTCTCCTCTTATTCCTTTAAATGAAACATTTAAAATATAAGGCGAATAACTTTCATTTAATAAACTGTTTATTGTTATATTTTCTATATCCTCTAATTTTTCAATAAACTTTTTCTTTATTTCAAAAACCTTTTTATAATTTTCATCGATTTTATCATTTACAATTTTAGATGCTAAACTCATTCCCATGATTCCTGCTATGTTTTGTGTACCAGCTCTTATTCCAAATTCTTGAGCTCCCCCTTCTATTAAAGGAGTTAATGTATTTGGTTTTCTAATATATATGAATCCAACGCCTTTTGGTCCATGAAATTTATGTGCACTTACTGTTAAAAAATCTATATTCATTTTTTTTACATCTATAGGTATCTTTCCATAACTTTGAACTGCATCTACATGGAATTTAGCTCTACTGCTGCTTTCTTTTATTATTTCACCTATTGTTTTTAAATCTTGAATTACTCCAATTTCATTGTTTACATGCATTATTGAAATAAGTACAGTTTCTTTTGTTATAGAATTTTTTAGATGTTCCAAATCGATTTTTCCATCTTTATTTATCTTCAAAAATGTTACCTTCACTTCGTTATCTTCTAATTTTTTTATAGTATTTAAAATAGAAGCATGTTCAAAGGGAGTAGTAATAAAATGAGTTCCACTTTTTAAAAGCCCCTTAATTACAGAATTATTACCTTCACTTCCACCAGAATTAAAATATATCTCATTTTCATTAGCATTTATTGACTTAGATAATATTTCTCTGCATTCTTTAAGTTTTTTTTCACTTTTAAACCCTAAATTATGTAAAGAAGAAGGATTCCCATAAAATTCTTTCATTCCAAAAGCTACTTCATTTATTACTTCATCAGAAGGCTTTGTTGTTGAACTATTATCAAAATAAACTTCCATTAATTTCTCTTCCTTTCATACAGTAAGTTAAACTCTTTAGATAAAATTTTATATCATCTAAATTTATGTTAACCCTGTTTTAACAAAAATAGACCACAGTAAATAGATTTCCCTTATTTTAATATATCTCATATAATAATCAAATATATATTTCTTCCGTTTTCTCGTTTATCCGATAGATTTACTGTATAATATACACATTTTATTATAACAAAAAAATAATATCTGCATAGTCTTTTTTTAAACAAAAAAATAGCAGTAAATAAAACGTTCTTATTTACTGCTTAAGAGAGAGAGAAAAATTGTTAAGGGTAATTGTTAGTATTTATTAGGGTTGATTAAATTATATCATTTATTAGACAAAATACAACATATTTTTTATACAAAAATTATCATAAAATCTATTTTTGTATTTTTTTTATTTTTTTATTCAATATAGCACTTTAAATATCAAATATACAAAAAAATTACTATATTTTTCTTTATCAATACTATTTATGAGCTTTTTATACAAAGTTAACCTTCTTTTAATTATATTTTTTTCTGAATTAAACTATGATTGCATAATATATATATTGCAATTTAAATGTTACATTTCTAGTAATTAATTTTCAAAAATTCCCAAAGAATTTTATCATTCATAGTTAACTGTTAATTGTTAACTATTAACTGCAACATAGCTATAATAAAAAACTATAATTTAAACTAGAAAAATAAACACATTAAGGATATAATTAATAGACAATGTATAGAGTAATATCTTTTAAAAGCTTTAAATATTTTAATTTATTATATTTCATAAGCTTTTACGGATTTTAAAGATATATATCTACATATTGTATTTAAATATTAAACTACAAAGGAGAATTTAATGAATAATTCATTTACTGATTTAAACATAAATACAAATATAATAGAGGGCCTTGAAAAGCAAGGTATTACTGTTCCAACTCAAATTCAAGCTTCATCTATTTTACCAGCACTTGAAAATAACGATATAATTGGAGAAGCTTTTACTGGAAGTGGTAAAACTTTAGCTTATCTTATACCAATATTTCATAAAATAGACACTTCAAAAAGAGAAATGCAAGCGATAATTCTAGCACCAACTCATGAACTTGCTATACAAATAGAAGAACAAATTAAACTTCTTGCAATTAACTCTGAGATTCCAGTAACCTCTTTATCAATTATTGGAGAGGTTAATATAAATAATCAAATAAAAAAGCTTAAGGATACTAAGCCACATATAATTGTTGGAACAACAGGTAGAATCCTTGATCTTATTAGGAAGAAAAAGATAACTGCTCATACTATAAAAACAATTGTTATAGATGAAGGTGATAATTTATTAGATCCTAAAAGATCAGAAATAGCTAAAGAAATAATTAAAACAACTATGAGAGATAGACAGCTCATGGTATTTTCAGCATCTATAAAGTCTGAAACACTTGAAATTGCTACAAATTTAATGAAGGACCCTGTAATTATAAAATCTGAAGATAAACCAGTTATGAATCCAAATATTGAGCATATGCTTGTTGTTTGCGATAGACGTGATAAATTTGAAACTCTAAGAAAGACTATTGTAGCTGTAAACCCTGAAAAAGCAATTATCTTTGTTAATGATAATGAAGATATTGAATTAACAACTGTAAAGCTTAATTATCATAGCAAAGATTGCTATGCTATGACTGGAAAAATTTCTAAAGAAGATAGAAAGCTTGCAATTGAAAGTTTTAGAAATGGAAAAATAAAAATATTAGTTTCATCAGATGTTACTGCGAGAGGTCTTGATGTTGAAGGAATAACTCATGTATTCCATTTAGATTTACCACTGAAATTAAACGAATATTTACATAGATCTGGCAGAACTGCGAGAGGCAATGCAAGCGGTACTGCTATATGTATCGCCACTGTTAAGCAACTTAATATAATAAAGAAATATGAAAAAGAATTTAACATAAAATTTAAAGAAAAGAAAGTTTTTGGTGGCGCTTTGGAAGATTCTCATTATGCTTCTAAGACAATACAAGATAAACCTAAAGGCAAAACTTATAATGACAAAAAATAAATAATTCTAAATTTCATAACTAATCAGTTTAAGATAACAAGACTGTCTATATCCTCTATAATTTACTAATCTAGACTAGTAAATTATACTTTTTAATCCTGTTATCTTTTGCTTCTGCTTAAATGTATAAAAGGGCATATACGCCTATATGAGTATATGTCCTTTATTGTATAGCTATATTGTATTTTAATATCTATCTTTTATGCTTTTGTATTTTTCTTGAGTAATAATATAAAATTCCTATTTTGAGTAGTCATTTTATCTAAGTACCTTTACCTGAATATTAGCAACATCTGCTTTACTAAAATCTTTTTTTCTAAATTTAATTTTAGTAATAATAAAAGCTAATAGAGTCACAATAATACAAACTGACAAGTACATTACAATACTATTTGTAATTTCAATATTTACAAGAAATAATAAAGTTGGTATCAAGATATGAAAAACATAAATCCAAACAGACATCTCTCTCATATAATTAGATAACTTATCACTTATTTCAACTTTTGAATTCAATGCCATAATAAATATTACTGGTACAACTAATGTTGCTGAAAAATATATATTATAATCTTTTGGAATTGCAGTATTCATTAAAAAATAACCTTCTCCTATAAAAACAATTCCAAATAACACTAAGAATATTACTGGATTTTTAATTATCTCATTCAATTTATTTCTATTAATCAAAGCACCTATTGTAATAAAAGGAACACCAAAAGTAATACCATTCCTTGTATTATCAAAAATAACATCATAAGCATTTACTATATGAATAAAAGGCGTATTTACAATTAATCCATAATAAGTATCACCCATAAGTCCAATTAATAGCAAGAGAATACTAACTCCAATTAGAGACTTAATTAAATTTTTCTTAAGAAAAATATAAACAATTGTTATTGACATAATAAGTTCTGGAAAATACCACATTGTTCCTGAAATACTATTTACCAAATATGTTTTTAAAGTATACTCTAACCCTCCCATAGCAAATGCTTGGGATATTTCCGTAAAGAATGCTGAAAAATAGACAGCTGAATAAACAATTGTTCCACTTATATAAATTTTAACTAATTTCAATATATATTTTTTCATATATCCTTCTTTATTTGCTTTTGGATAAAAAAAATATCCAGCTGCTATAAAGAAAAATGGAACTGAAATCCTACATATAAATTGATTTGTTATATAAAAAGCGTTATCCCCTAACGATCTAAATGCACCTGTGTGAATTATGATTACTAAATAAGCACATAACATTCTTAAAATATTTATTAAATCATATCTTTCATTTTTCTTTTCCATATTTCGCCTCCTAAATACTATTTATTTTTATTAAACAAATTTAAATACCTATTTATTCATAATATTTTTAGCCATATTAATCATTTCTGGAATATTAATATCATCATATTTCTTATTTATAATCATATATTTTATTCCATCTTCATACCATAAAACATATTTTAAACTATATAGGTTAATCTTATCTGAACCAAAAGTTAGATCTAAAGATCCATCTTTAATAAATTTAATATCTTCCTTTGTTTCTACATAATCAACCGGAACTTCTTTGCGTACAACATATGTCCAATATATCTTGGTTCCCTTATTACCAAAGTCATAATTCATAATAGGTTTTACATCTTCATAAAAATATTCTTTATCAATCTTCATTGCAGTCATTTTCAAATATTGATTTCCATTAGAAACATCTCGTGTATATTCGAATTCTCCTACTTTCGTATTAATAACTTTATTACCAGCTTTATCTTTTGCTAAGTTATCAATCCCATTAAATGATTTAAATTTAAATCCACCATTTAAATTTTCTAAATATTTAGGCAAGCAACCAAGCTCTTTTTCCAAAATATCACTTGTAGGAAATTCACTAACTATATTTTTAGTTTCATTTTGTACTCTAAACCAATGCAAATTAATTTTCTCAGCAGTAACAGGTACTGCTATTGCTATGCACAAAATTCCAATTATTATAGCTGTCCTAGCTTTCAGACTTTTAATTTTTTTCAAACTTGAACTTCTTAATTTATTTTCATTTCTAATGCTAATTCTAATTTTAAATAACATATCATCAGGAGCTGATATTTTTTGTGCTTTATAATTTAAGCAATCTATAATATTTTTATCTATATCTTCATTAAAACTCCCTTTCATTAAGTACCACACTCCTTTAAATTTTCTTGTTTGGTATCTTCGTTATTAAACAGATTAGGTTGCTTAGAGTCTTCATTATTCAACAAACTTGCTTTTAATTTTTTCCGTGCAGTATTTAATCTTGATTTTACCGTACCTTCAAAACATCCCATAACTTTTGCAATTTCTTTTATAGTCAAACAATTAAAATAAAACAACACTATAACTGTTTTTTGCTTTAAATCTAAATTCTCAATTTCTGCATGAAGTGTTTCTGCCTCTTGATTTTTGATGTATACATTTATAGATTCATCAATACTATCACTGTGAGCTTTTTCTAAAATATTCTCTATTGGCAATAATTTTTTCTCTTTATCTGCATATTTCCATGCTATTCTCGTAAGTATTTTGAAAAACCATGGTTTAAATAACTCAATATTTTTCAATTTTTCTGCATTTAAATAACATTTTATAAATGCTTCTTGTACAATATCTTCACTAGTAAATTTATTTCCTATAATAAGATATGAATACTTTAGTGCTTGATCCTTATATATTTCAAAAATTTTAGTAAAAGCATTCATATCACCAGACTGGATTTTTTTAATAAGCTCTTTTTCTTCCATTTTAATATTCCCCCTCAAAAGCTTATTTTAGATGCATCTATATATAAGAGTCTTTAAACTATAAAAAGGTTCATTTTTAAATATTTTTGTAATAAAAAACATTTTTTTCAATTACATCAATATTATACATAGTAAAATACAAAGTATATACAAATTTATCCAATATAAATAATTTTTACGAAAGCATATTTTTTGTTATCAATTAAATACACTAATAAATACAAGCAGTAATTAGATTTTTTCATCTACTTACTGCTTGTAATTTTTTGCTTATATTATTTTATTTATTAGATTAATTATAAATTTATCTTTCAATTCAATTTGCATTGAAGCCATTGGACTATATACTTTATTACATGTTCTTCATTGCTTGGAGCTATAAAATCAGTATGCTTCTTTAATTGTTCTGAACCATTTCGAGGACAAAAAGAAAACGCTGCCTCTTTTAATAGTTCTAAATCATTCATATTATCTCCAACACATATAACTTTATTGCGTTCTAAATTATGCATCTTTATTATGTTCTTTAATGCTTTTCCCTTAGACTCATTTACAGGTAATAATTCATAAGAAGTTCTTCCACTCCTAGTTCCTTTTATTTTATATTTATCTTCAAAAGTTCTTTCTATGTAATCTATAACTTCAATATTTCCAACAATCAGTATTTTATGCCAATCCATTGAAAAGATATCTTCGTTAATATCATATATTATATCTAACATTTTGGTTGCAGATCTATATGAGTGCCCTGAATCCTTAAGAACATATAATTTTCTATTTGCATATATTTCAATACCTATATTGTCATATTCTTCTTTAATTTTAGTTGCAATTTGCTTTTGATTATTATCTACAAATTTTTCACTAAGTATTTTTTGATTGTTGTAATCATATATAACTCCACCATTATAAACAATTATAGGCAGATTAATCTTTATATTTGAAAGATATCCTTCTGTTGCCTCTATGACTCTGCCTGTAGCCACTGAAAATTTTCCACCATTTTCAGTAAAATAATTTATAGCTTCTAAATTTTCTTTTGAAATATTTTTATCATTATTTAATAAAGTTCCATCTAAATCAGATACTATAACATATCCATCAAATATATCTTTCATAATTTTCCCTTTCATTACAGCTATACATTTCTATTAATATATATGTTCTTAAAAATAAACTACATATTCCTAATTACTGTACATATTTTTAATGTAGCAAATTAATTAGAACTTATATATTAAAATTTTATAATATATATCTTGAAAAAAGTAATTTTCATTAAAATTAATTATCATGACTTAACTTTCTTCTAAGAATTAAAATAACAGCATATAATACTCATTATTAATATGATCTTACTAAAGTTAATTCTAACATTCTTTAATAATATTAAACATACTTTAATATTATTTTCTTATATCTAGTCCTATTGTGTTTATTTTAATTATAGAGTATCGTATACTTTATTAGATATATTTATTTTAATATGCCTTAATTGAATCAAATTATAAAAGGAGACTAATTTCATGGCTGACAAAAAACTTTTCTTAAACATATTAGCTTTAATAACTGTAATTATTTGGGCTACTACCTTTATTTCTAGTAAAATACTATTAAATATCTTTACTCCACTCGAAGTAATGTTTTATAGATTTATAATAGCCTATTTTTTATTATTAATAATTCATCCAAAATTTCATAAAATAGAATCTTTAAAAGAAGAAGCTATGTTTTTACTTGCTGGGATAACTGGGGGATCTCTTTACTTTTTAACCGAAAATTCTGCTGTAAAAATTTCGCAAGTTTCAAATGTAGGATTAATTGTTGCAACAGCCCCAATTATTACTGCACTTCTTGCTCACTTTTTTACTAAAGGTGAAAAACTTAATAAAAATTTATTTTTAGGCTTTTTAATTGCAATTTCAGGCGTTTTTCTAGTTATGTTCAATGGTAATTTCATGTTAAAACTAAATCCAATTGGAGATATTCTTGCTTTAGGTGCTGCTATCTGTTGGTCTGTTTATTCAATAACTACAAAAAAGTTTGGTAGTAAGTACAACCATTTATATTTAACAAGGAAAATATTCTTTTATGCATTACTTACAATGATTCCATTTTTATTTACATCAGAGTTTAATTTTGATGCAAATAAATTATTAACTTTTACATCACTTTCTAATCTTTTATTTTTAGGAGTTGTAGCTTCTAGTATCTGCTATGTTATGTGGAACTTTACAGTAGACAAGCTAGGAGTAGTTAAAACTAATAACTATATATATCTTATTCCAGCAATTACATTAATACTTTCTGTATTCGTACTTAAGGAAAAAATTACTCTTTACTCAACTCTTGGAGCAATATTCATTTTTCTTGGTGTATATATTTCAGAAAAAGGTCTTAACTTTAATATTTTTCAAAATAATCGAACTATAGAAAATTAAAGAAAAAACATCTTTTGAATATAAGATAAAGTTCTTATTCATAAAGATGTTTTTATTTAAGTTATTCTATTTTAGATTTTCTATATCTCCCATATATTCAACTGGTTCTATTTTAACCTTAACTCTAACTACTGTCTTATGTCCATGAGCATCCATTTTCTTTTTATCTTTCTTTAATTCAGCTTCATCTTCATATAATCCTATTAAAGTTGATTCAACTTCTTTTTCATTAACTACGCTTGCCTTAAGTACTGCAAACATTTCTTTTTCTTCCTCAATTGTTTGGAATTTTATTTGATTTTCTCTACTCATCTTTTTTCTCTCCCTTGTTTTCTATTTTTTATAATTATAATACATATTGCACACGTGTGCAATATGTATTATATATTTTATCAAATAATATTTTTATTAGGAATTTCCTTACATAACATCAAATTTTTAAATATATTTTTTTATTTTTTATTGTATATTCTGTAAATTCGTGGTATGTTATATAAATGATGTTTAAAAAATAATTTTTTAAGGAGGTTTAACTATGAATACTAATAGAATATTTAGAATTTCAATAAAATTTAATATTTATATTCATTCATCTGTGAAACCTCTAACGAGAAATATTATATGATATTTATTAGTTTTAATTTATAGCATTTAACTAATCATATTTATATTTGTATTTAACACAGCTCTGAATAGCTGTGTTTTTTTTTGCTAAAAATTATTATTTTCTTTTTAGGCGCCAAAAAGAAATCTATGATTTCACACATATTTTAGTATAATTTCATTTTAAACATCAATTATCCTTAAAGGAGGAATTTTTATGACTTTATTAAAAACTTACATTGTAAAGCAATGGAAACTTTTAATTATCCCTATTGCTGCTATGATAGGATGCATTTGTATAGACAGTGTTTATCCTTATCTCCAAAAGATATTTATAGATAACATTATTCTTGGAGGTATGGACGATTATTTATCTATTTTTATAATAACTATAATATCAATTGCATTAATTCAAGGAACTTTAGGTTATCTAAAAGAATATTTATTTGATAAATTTGCTGTGATTGTTTGCAGACAATTAAGACAAGATTTATATTCTAAATTTCAATCATTTGAATTTTCATTTTTTGATAATAACAACACTGGTGAACTATTATCAAGAATCATTGAAGATGTAGATATTGTTTGGGATACTTTAGCTTTTGGAATGCGAATATTCATTGAAGCAATAATACTTTTTTCAGTATCTGCTATTATCATGTTTACTTTAAATCCATCTTTAACAATTATATGTTTAGCAGTACTACTTCCTGTAGCTTACATTGGAACAATTATGGACAAGAAGTTTTGGACCGTGTATTCACAAATCAGTGATCAAACTGCTGAAATTAATTCTATAGTTCAACAAGATGTTTCCGGAATTAGACTTGTAAAAGCATTTGCTCGCGAAAAACATGAAATATCTAAATTTTTAAAAGTAAATCAAAAATTCTTTGATTTAAATGTTGAACAATCAAAAATAGTTGGTACTTATGGTCCATTAATTGAATTATTAACAAATAGTGCACCAATTTTAATGATAGTATATGGTGGATATTTATGTATTCAAGGTAATTTAAGTTTAGGTAGTTTAGTTGCTTTTACCAGCTATATATTTAGTGTCTCTTGGTGTGTTAGAAACTTGGGATCTCTTATTAATTTACTTTCTCAAAACAAAGCTTCTATGAGTAAAATAAAAGAGATTTTCCTTAGAAAACCAGAAATTATTTCTAAAGAAAATTGTTATAATCCTACAGAAGTTAAAGGAGATATTATATTTAAGAATGTAAGCTTCTCTTATAATAATGTTGAAGTTTTGCATAATATTAACTTAAATATTCCCCATGGCAGTAGTGTTGCAATAATGGGTACTACTGGTTGTGGGAAAAGCACTTTACTTTCTTTAATCGGAAGATATTATGATGTGACTAAGGGTGAAATTTTAGTTGATAATGTTAATATCAAAGATTGGAACTTAGAAACTTTAAGAGCTAATATGTCTATTGTTTTTCAAGATACTTTCCTATTTTCAGATACTATTAAAAATAATATTGATTTTGGTAGTGATAAATCTGAAAGTGCTTTAATAAAAGCAGTTAAAGACAGCACTGCTTACTCTTTTATTAATGAAATGCCTGATGGCTTTGATACTATAATAGGTGAAAGAGGCCTTGGATTATCTGGAGGACAAAAACAAAGGCTTGCTATTTCAAGAGCAATAATTAGAAAATCACCAATATTAATTCTTGATGATTCAACATCAGCTCTTGATATGGAAACTGAATTTAACGTACTTCAAAATCTAAAAAATGATAAAAAGAAATCTACAACCTTTATAATTGCACATAGAATTTCTGGCGTAAAGGATGCAGATATTATTCTATTTATGAAGGATGGGCGAATTGTAGAAATAGGTAATCATACAAGCTTGGTAAATCACAAAGGCTATTACTACAATGTTTATTCTCATCAATTCCAGGATTTTGAATCACTTCAATTGGAGGCGAATTAATATGAATGATATAACAAATGAATCTTCTAAAATTGAAATAATTAAAAGATTATTAATCTATGTTAAACCATATAAAATGAAAGTAATATTTGTAATATTGCTGTTACTTATTGTAATGGCTTGTAGTACATTAACTCCATATTTAATGAAATTATCCATTGATATTTTTGTTGCAGAAAAAAATATTAAAGCCCTACTATTTCTTGGCATAGCATTAATACTTGTTAATGTATTTTCCATGATTTTATCTGGAATTAGAACTATAGCTATGTCTAAAATAACCAACCAAATATTAGTTGATATTAGACATAGCTTATACACTCACATTCAAACCTTGAGTTTTAATTTCTTTGATAATAGACCTGTTGGTAAAATTATTTCTAGAGTTGTTGGAGATGTAAATGCACTTCAAAATTTATTAAATAATAGTATTGTAAATTTAATTCCAAATGTTTTTACTATTATATTGGTGGTTTCTGTTATGCTTGGATTAAATCCTATGCTTGGATTAGTTTGTCTTATTACAATGCCGTTACTTACAATTGCTATGTTCGTTATAGAAATTAAGGCAGATAATAAGTGGAAAGTTTTTAGAGAACATCGTTCCTCTTTAATCGGTTATACTCATGAATCCTTGTCAGGTATGAAGGTAATTCAAGGCTTTAGTAAAAAACAATATGCTAAAGGAAAATTTGATAATCATATAGGTAAACATGCTAAAGGCTTTATGACTGCTGTTTATACTCAAGATTTTTTCTGGCCATTTTTAGATTTGTTTCGCGGATTAAGCCTTGTTATCTTGTTGATTTCTGGATATATATTAAATAGAAAAGGTAATTTAACTTTAGGTACATTAATGGCTTTTTTCATGTATATTGACATGTTATGGAGACCTATTATAAATCTTTCATCTTTTTATAATGCTTTTGTTACTAGCATGTCTGCTGGTGAAAGAATCTTTGATATTTTAGATACTAAAAGTGATATGTTAGATAAAGATTGTAACAATGATCTTCCTACTATTAAAGGAGATATTGAATTTAACCAAGTTACCTTTGCATATTCTAAAGGAGAAGGCGCCGCACTTAAGGATACATCTTTCAAATTAAAAGCAGGAGAAAAGATTGCTTTAGTTGGTGAAACTGGTGCTGGTAAAACAACTATAACTAATTTAATCAGCAGATTTTACGATCCAACTTTGGGTTCTGTAAAAATTGATGGAATTGATATAAAGAATGTAAATGTTGAATCCCTAAGAAGTCAAATGGGAATTATGCTTCAAGATTCCTTTTTATTCTCTACATCAATAAAAGAAAATATCCGTTATGGTAAATTAAATGCAACTGATGAAGAAGTAGTTGCAGCTGCAAAAGCTGTTAATGCTCATGAATTTATTGAAAAACTTGAAGATGGTTATGATACTAATGTAAATGAAAGAGGCTCAAGATTATCTCTTGGTCAAAGACAATTAATAGCTTTTGCAAGAGCTCTAATTGCAGATCCTAGAATATTAATATTAGATGAAGCAACAGCAAATATTGATACAGAAACTGAAATACTCGTTCAAGATGGTATAAAAAAACTTATGAAAGGAAGAACTTCAATAGTAATAGCTCATAGACTTTCAACTATTAGAGATTGTGATAAAATCTTTGTTCTTTCTCATGGTAAAGTAGTCGAAGCAGGCACTCATGATGAATTGCTTTTAACTCATGGATATTACCACAAATTATATTCAGCTCAATACACTTTTCTTAAACAAGATGCTTAATAATGTAATAATGTGCTATAACAAATTTAATTTTTATTTGTTATAGCACATTTTTTTATCTTAATTACTCTACCTCATTATTCAATTATCTACTTAATAATTTCAAACTGTTTTTATTATACATATATTCCAATAAATAAGCTAAATATACTTATTGCTGTGTATGTTTCAATGTAGCAAATTAATTAGAATTTATACCTTAATGAATTTATAAAACTATATCTTATTAACATTTTCATTTTCTAAATTTTCAATTATTAGTACTGGTATTCTATGAATCATACTATTATTATCTTTTATTGTTGAAATACCAATATTTCCTTTAGCAATAATCTTCTCATTTTCATAAAGATTATAAACTTTATTATATTCTCCTACAATTCCAATAACCTTTGAATCAGCTGCACAGCAATTCATTACAAGCCTTCCTATAATAAACTGATTTTTATTTAAATAATTTTCTTTACACACAAAACCATGTATTTCTAATTTTCTTCCAATATAATTTTTAGAATTCACTCTTATATCATCAAGGATCATAGCATTATCTTCATTAATTATTAAAATTTCTTTTTTATTATTTTGTTCTTGAATAATATCATAATCTATTTCATGCTCATATAAATATTTCATATCTATATTGCTTAAATTACTTTCTTTAATTTCACTATTTAATTGATTATGTTTAAAGGTTTCTTGTTTATTAATTGAAATAACACCTAATATTATAGTTAATATAATTGGTAGTAGCTTCAATTTCAAATTACTATTTCTTTGTAATGTAAAAATTTTTTGACTTTGAAAAAATGCAATTATACTTAGCATTACTATAGTAATGTAAATATATTTGATCATTTTCTTACCTATATAAAAGTTTATCTTACCTGTAAAAGCTAAATAAAATATTGATATATCTAATAGGATAAAAACTATAAAACATAAGAATTCATCAAGGTTAAATCTTCTCATACTTTTATTCCCTTCCATTATCTTGAGAGTATTTATAGATATTTTATATTCCACATATAGCAAATAAGCAACAAATAGTAAATACAATACTAATTGTACTTATAATCAATTTAAATACAAAACTCTTTTTAAATGTTCCAAATAGCATAATAAGATTCTTTAAATCAAGCATTGGCCCCAAAATCAAAAAGGCTGCTACTCCACTAAATGAATAATTCTCTAAAAAACTTCTTCCAACAAAAGCATCTGCTTCTGAGCAAAGAGATAAAGCAAAACCGAGAAACATCATAAAAATTATAATTAAAATCTTATTACTAAAAATAAAATTAAATCCACCTTTTGATGACACTACTTGAAATACACTAGATATAAAAGCTCCAAATATTAAATAACCCATAATATCTAAAAACTCTCTATTCGTATGCTCAAATATTGATTTAAATTTATTTTCTTGTGCAAAAGAATTGTTACATCCGCAATTGCAATAGTAATCATTTTTTATGTTATTTAAAATTATACCATCTTTCTTTTCTTCAAGAGCATTTACTATTATTCCTATTAAAATTGCTGCTGCAAAACCTCCAGCTGTTCTAAGAATTACCATGGCTTGTTTGTCATAAAAAGCATAATATGTCGACATTATTACAATTGGATTTATTATTGGTACTGAAAGCATAAAGGTTACACCAAATCCAACTGGTACTCCTTTTTTTATAAGACTTCTTGTTATAGGAATAATAGCACATTCACAAACTGGAAATATAAGTCCAATTAAAGCTGATCCTAAATACCCCCAAATATTTACCTTTGGTATTAGATTAACTATAAATTCCTCTGATATGAAAATTTGAATTATTGCTGATATAAAAGAACCTAAAATAATAAAAGGAATCGCTTCAAGAACTATACTTGTAAATATATTTGCAAAATCTCCTATTTCTTTTATATCGAAATCTATTGCATTTCCTTTAAAAATAAATACCAAAACCATTATTCCACTTAAAGCAAAGAAAGTTAAAATCCTATCATTACGCATAAACCAGCCTCATTTCCCGCCTATATTCCTTCTAACTAATATTACTTATAATTTGCAAATTTAATTTTCATTTTTTTTAAATACATATTATCTAATACTTTAGCTTCTTTAAGAGTTGATTTTAAAATATATTTATTCTTGACCTTTAAAACATAAGCTTTAGGATTAATATTTTTTATTTTTTCCAAACCTTTTTCTAAAAACTTTTTATTACACTCTTCAGTATTATTTACAACAACCATATCAGCATATTGTACACAAGGTATTATAAATTCTCCTATATTATCAATATATTCATTTAATTTCTTTCCATCTGCCACGAAGAATATTGTAGTAACTTTACAAGCTTCCCTATAGATTTTTTCATTTAATATCTTAAATAAATCCTTTAAACTTGATGTTCCATTATATTCTATAATTATTCTATGTGGCTTATACTCACTTATTGAAAATATCATTTCTTCATTAAGTTCTTTAATTTCGTTTATTTCTATAGTCTTAATCAAAGAATTTATATTGGATATTTGCATGATTTTTTCTTTTCCCTGTTCTAATTGAAAAATAAAACTCCTTTCTCCCTCTACTTGAGTCTCACTTAAAAGTGAATTTATAAAAGTCGTTTTTCCAGCACCTAAAAATCCTGTTACAATCTCAATATGTATTTTCACTTAAAAATCCTCCTATAATTAATAGAAAACCTAACCTCTTTTTAATCATTCATTAATCCTAATTACCGAAACAAAATAACTAGTCATATTAATTGTTTATATTTAAACATTCATTAGCTAAATAATTGTTTTAATTCTTTTCTATTTAATTCACTTCCAATTATTGAAATAACTTTTCTATTAGACCACTTAATCTTTCTACTCTTAAATTCTCTTGGAACATAATCAAATTGATAGTATCCTCCATCAGTTCCTTTTATAATTCCTTTAGCTCTTATTATTTTTCCAAACTTATTGCTGCTTTCTATAAATTCAAATTTTTTTTGAATTTCTTCTGTACTCATACTATAAACAAGTTCTATAGGATAACTTTCAAAAACACTTTTTACATTATGATTTCCTTCTCTTCTACCAATTTTACTTATGTTGGATTTAACAATCGATATTTCATTTTTATCTTTCTGTTCACTGACTTTAATAATATCCCCCCCTTTTAAGCACTCCCAAGGTTTATACATTATTTCAGCCTTAGAGTTTAAATTCTTTAAAGAATTTATTGTACTCTGAATCTTATTCTCATCTACAAGTTGGCTCCTACTTAAAACAATCTTATTTGCTTGTCTTATTTGATTTTCATAGAAATCTTTAAAATTTTTCAAATAAATATCATAATTTTGAATATCAATTAGAGTAATAATATTTCTAATTTGAATTTTATTCTCAAACTTTTTTTCTTCTAACAATTTTAATATTTCACTTAATTTCGCTACTCCTGAGGGTTCAATTATTATATTTTCCGGAGTATACTTATTTAGAACTTCAAATACAGCTTCACTGAAATTCCCTGATACTTGACAGCATATACATCCTGAATTAATTTCCTTAACTTCAATATTGCTTTCCTTTAATATATCTGCATCTATTCCAACTTCACCAAATTCATTTTCTATAATAATTGTGTTTTTACTATAAACCTTTTCGTTTAATAGCTTTTTAATAAGCATAGTTTTACCCGCACCTAAAAATCCAGAAAATATATCCACTTTAGCTTTCATTTAAATTTTCCTTTCTATAATTAAACTCATATTTATATTTATACTTTATTTCTTTCTTATATATGAATAAAATTTATATACTATATGTTAAAATTCAGGTATTATCTAATCGTTGATTTAGCTTTTTATTATGCAAAGTAATGTAACACATTTCTATACCAGAGTAAAAGACTTCAAAAACCGAGAACATATATACAATGTAATGCTTTACAAAACATATTATGATAAGTGCTATACAAAACTATAATTTATTGTTCAATAGTTAGATTTTGTTTGTAAATAAAAAAACAAACTAAAATTTGGTAGACCTTAAAGAGTATCATTAAGAATACAGCTTTATCTACAATGAATACAAGCACATCTGCAAAACCTAAAACATATTATAATTTTGAAATACTATAATGGAAGAAACAATATGTATAATAATTATAGAACGTATCCATGTGCTTACATACCAATGTATAACCCAGACAGTATATATAATTGCTTACGAAACCTTTCCGTACCGTTTTATTGACAGGAACTCATTTTCAAGTTACCTTGATGAGCATCAACGTTGGTGATGACATAGGTTTAGAAGTTCATCCAGACACTGATCAGTTCATACGTATTGAAGACGGACAAGGAATTGTTAAAATGGGAAAAAGTAAAGATAGGCTAATTTTTCAAGCAAACGCCTATGATGACTCTACAATCATGATACCTGCTAGTATCTGGCACAATAATCAATACAGGCAATAAACCGCTTGAACATCCGCATGGTGTAGTTCATATGACTAAACCAGCTGAATAAGTTGATGGAAAGAATCACCGATAATTAAGAATAAATAAATATTGTCCTGACCCTGTGTGGATTCATGTATAGGTAGTTCCCCCTTTTCTTATATTAAACGTTAAAGGTGGACAATCCCACCTTTAACTTTTTTACGCTATAATATTAAAATACAGCCTAAAATTAAAGTTTTATATTTTCATATACAAAAAATACCCTATGAGATAGACACAACATTTTGCATCTACCTTACAGGGTACAATTTCTCTATATTTAGTTTGTATTAAGATGGATAATAGAAGAAATGAGTTGCTCTATCTGAAATAGCAGTATCTTCTAATACTTTTCTTCTATGAAGCACTAAGTTTCCATAGCTTGTCCTTTGATTGTCTACAATATATGCATATCCATCTCTATCCCAGCACATAAAAATATATACATGTGTATAATTATTTGTAAATACAATATCCCCTGGCTTTATTTGTGAAAAGTCATAGCTATATGCAAACCCTCTGCCCTTTAATTCATTTTCTAATTGATATGTATTGGCTACTGAACGTGGAATATTAACTCCAATTCTTCTTAAAGCTTCTGATGAAAAAAATACACAATTGTTATCAGTAGCTCCTCCATGAAGCCAAACAGCAGTATTATCAACACTCATTTGGTTATTTATATCCGTCATATATTTGAATAATTGATAATTAGCATTCGAATGAGAATAATTAGAATATGTATTTACAGCTTCACCATTAGCTTGTACATAATTATAGTTATCAATCCATACATTTTTTACTACTGTTCCATCAGCAGAAAACTTATATTTCTTTCCATTTATGACTTTCTCTGCATCTGTTACCATTATGCCTGTTGATTCATCTAAATAATAAGATTTATTATCTACAACTAACCATCCATATTGCATAACTCCACTACCTGAAAAATAATAATACTTATTGTCTATTTTCACCAAACCAGTAGCCATATCTCCATTATCATTTAAATAATATTTAACACCTTTAATTACTTGGAAGCCTTTTTGCATTATTCCATCTTCATTAAGGTAGTACCATTTCCCACTTACTTGTTTCCAATCATTTTTTATCATGCCTTTTTCTCTATCATAATAATACCAGTTTTTATTTTTATCGCTTTCCCAGCCTTCTCTTACATTACCATCATCAGTAAATTGATATTCTTTGCCATTTATTTTTTTAGTTCCCTTAACTCTATCTCCATATCTGTCTAAATAGCACCATTTACTTTTTAAGAAATACCAACCTTCATTAAGTCTAAATTTATTTCCTTCAAGATCACAATAAGTATAGTTACCATTAACTACTTTTTGCTTAATATTATCAGGTAATTTCTCAATTTTATTGTCTCCTAAATCCAAATAAGTAAGTTTAGGAAGATCCCCTAATTCTTCTGGAATATCTCCATTTATTACAGAATAATTTAAATCTAAGTATTCTAAATTCTTTAATAATTTTATTTCTTTAGGAATTTCATCTTTAATATTTTTATATGGTAACTTAATTTTTTTAATATTAAAAAAATCTTGTTCTGTAAGATTTTTTACACTTTTCCCTACTTGAGTAGAGACTTCTTTTGTAAGCCAATTATCTTCAATTTGAACCTTGCTTTGAACATTACTTTGCTTAGTAATTTCTTCATTTGTTTTAATCTCTTTTGCGTAAGCTACTGCTGGAATGCTATTAATACATAGAATTACACATAGCATGGCCAATTTTTTTAATTTATTTTGCTGCATCTAATCGTCTCCCTTTATTTTTTAACATATAAATTATACCATTTTAGTGCTATAATCTCAAATAATTATAAAATAATATAATTTTATCTATAAAAATAATATATAAAAACATATAAAATTGCAAATTCAATTATAAATTTTAGATTATTGCAAATAACAAAATAATAAATTTTATAAATAAACTCCTAGTTAAAATAAAATTTTATATTATGTAATTTTTATTTCTGTAATTGACTTAACAATAAAATCAGCCTTAGATAAATCTTGATCACCTGAATTAATATTTTGGAAACCTATACACTCCATGCCTGCTGCTTTAGCTGACAATACCCCGTTCTTTGAATCTTCAATAAAAATGCACTCTTTGAGAGACACTCCTAATTTTTTGCTGTTTCAATATAAACATCTGGAGCTGGTTTACCATTTGCAACTTCCTCTCCACTTACTATGTAACTAAAATAATCATGTAATCCAAATTTTGATACAACTACCTCTATAAAATCTCTAGGTGATGATGATGCAATTGCAGTAGGAATATTATTATTTTTTAAGTCACTTAATAATTCTCTGATTCCTTCTATTGGTTCTAAATCAGATTCTATTATTTTTTTCTTAGCTATTTCTACTCTATAACTTATTATTTCATCAATAGATTTGTTTATTTTATATTTATTCTTTATATCAGTAAACATATACTCATTAGTTGTTCCTGCATATTTATTTAATTCTTCTTTTGAAATACTGCAGCCTAAATTGTTCATAGTCTGAATATCTACTTCTAAGTGAATTGGTTCGCTATCAATGATTACTCCATCCATATCAAAAATAACTGCCTTCATTATTGTTCTCCTTCTAATCAAATATTTTTTACTTAAATAATATAAGCAAACTTTTACTATTATCTCATAGACTGGTTTACACTATAAAATAATAGTAAAAATCAATAGGTGAATTTATTACATAGTTAAATATAAATATAAAAGTTTAATTGTATTTTCTAAAGCACTATAATGAGTTCTTTCCATTCCATGAGATGCATGAACCCCTGGCCCTATAAGTGCTCCACGAATATCATTTCCACCTTTAAGTGCCGCCCCGACATCTGAACCATAGAATGGATAAATATCCACTGCATAATTTAAGTTATTGTTCTTTGCTAAGTTTACTAGCTCTGTAGTCATATTATAATCATAAGGTCCACCAGAATCTTTAGCACAAATTGATACATCATATTCTGAGCAGCTTAAATCTTCTCCAATACATCCCATATCAACAGCTATCATTTCTGTTATATCCTTTGGAATGTAAGAAGCTCCATGACCAACTTCTTCATAGCTTGAAATTAATATTTTAGTTGTAAAATGTGGAGTTATTTTTTCTCTATTTAATAATTCTAATAATCCCATTAAGCAAGTTACACTACCTTTATCATCTATGAATCTTGACTTTATAAATCCACTTTCAGTAATTGTTGTTTTAGGTTCTATAAATATAAAATCTCCTGGACATATGCCAAGCTTTTGGGTATCATCTTTTGATTTAACATTTTCGTCAATTCTTATTTCCATGTTTTTAGGCTCTCTAGTCTTACTAGAACTATCTTCAAAAACATGGGCCGCTGGACTTGTGCTTAGGAATGTACCCGTGTATATTTTTCCTTCCCTAGTTCTTATTTTGCAATATTCAGCATCTAAAGTTGGAACAATTGGTCCTCCAAGTAATGTGAATTTTAATTTTCCCTCTGATGTTATAGATCTAACCATAGCACCTAATGTATCTACATGAGCTGATAAGCCTATTACTTTGTCATCTGACTTACCTTTTACAGTAATTATTCCACAACCTTTATTAGTTGTTTCAAAATCATATCCAAAACCCTCTGCCATGTCTTTTATCTTATCCATTATTTCAAAACAAAAGCCTGTTGGGCTATCAAATTCTAATATTTCCTTTGCTGTATCCAATATATATTTTTTATTAATTGACAATTCCATAAACATACCTCTTTCTTTTTAATAAATTTAAAATTCATTTGCTAAATCCTTAAGTGCTGAATCGGAAACTCTATAAACTGTCCACTCATCCATAGGTTTAGCTCCCATTTCTTTATAAAACTTTATAGATGGTTCATTCCAATCTATACACCACCATTCAAGTCTACCACAATTTCTTTCAACTGCAAGCTTTCCAAGGAAAGATAAGATAATTTTACCAAGCCTCTCTCCTCTCATTTCAGGTTTTATGTATAAATCCTCTAAATATATACCTTCCTTCCCAAGGAAAGTTGAGAAATTATGAAAAAATAACGCAAAACCTACTGCTTTGCCAGCATACTCTCCAATAATTACCTCTGCTTTTTTTCTTACAAATAATGAGTCATGCAAAATTTCTTCTGTTGCCACTACTTCATTTAATAATTTTTCATAATCTGCTAATTCTTTTATGAAATCTAATATTAATTTTGTATCCTTTTCTTCTGCAAATCTAATTTTGAATTTTTCCACTTTTGTATCTATCATCTCTTTCATTAATATACCTCCCTGAACAACTTAAAATTTTTATTAACATAAATAAGTTATACACTCTATAATTATATAGGTGTATAACTTATTTTTTTATCTTAAATTTAAATATATAAATTCTAATTAATTTGCTATCTTAAAACCATGTACAGTAACTAAGCATATGCAGTTTATTTATTTAGAACATATATAATAATTATTTCTTAATCCTAACCTAATATCAATTTAAGTTTTTCAATTAAAACTGCCATTTCTTCGTCAGTTCCTATTGTTATCCTTAAAAAGTTATCAATTCTATCTTTATTAAAATATCTAACCAATACTCCATTATCTTTTAATTTTTCATAAAGAAGTTTTCCTGATACTTCTTTATGACTTGCAAATACAAAATTTGATTTTGATTCTAAAACCATAAATCCTAAACACTCTAGATCTTTTACTGTTTTTTCTCTTGTATTAATTATCTTTTTAGTTGTTTCTTTAAAATGCTCCTCATCTCTTATTGCTTCTGCAGCTCCTATAAGTGCTACTCTATCTATTGTATATGAATTAATGCTGTTTTTAATTCTATTTAATCCCTCAATTAAATCTTTATGCCCTAAAGCAAATCCAACTCTTAATCCAGCTAATGAACGAGATTTTGATAAGGTTTGAATTACTAAAAGATTGTCATAATCCTTTATGAATTTAATCATAGACTCTCCGCCAAAATCTACATATGCTTCATCTATAATAACTACACTATCTTTATTTGCTTCAAATAGTTTTCTTAAACTTTCTGTATCTATATATTTCCCTGTTGGAGCATTAGGATTTGGTATAATTACGCCTCCATTTGATTTCTTGAATTCTTCTAATGGTACATTAAAGTTTTCATCAAGTTTTATCATTTTATAATCTAAATTTAGAAGCTCTGCATAAACTATGTAAAATGAATAACTTATGTCTGGAAATAATATTTTCCTATCATTAGCGAAAAATGCCATGAATGAAAAGGCTAAAACTTCATCTGACCCATTTCCAATAAATATTTGATCCTTATCTATATTATAGTAATTTGATAATTCCGCTATAAAATCACTGCAGGTTGGATCTGGATATAACTTCAAATCATCATTAACAGCATTTTTCATAGCGTCCATAGCTTTTTTAGATGGTGGATATGGATTTTCATTTGTATTTAATTTTATGTACTTTTTATCCTTAGGCTGCTCCCCAGGCACATAAGGTTCTAACTCTCTTACTTTATCATTCCAATATTTGCTCATTTAATTGCCCCCTAGTAGAATTTGCTTTTTAATTTATTATACCTTAAAAAAAATCCTAGAACAATTGTAATATATACTACTTTTATGTATGAGATGTTATAGGAAATAATATTCCATCACTTAAAGTTTCCTTTCCTTCCATAACAAATAAATAATCCTCTGTTTTATCAATTAATTCAAAATCAAATGTATATTTTTTACTATCAGGAACAAATTTTAATTTTAATCTCTTATCTTCTTTTTTAATTGTTTTTGAAATAATACTATCTAAATCAAACTTATTTTCACTTAAAATATCATAAAGTTCAATAATATTATTCTCTCTTTTTAAAATTACAATTATATCTTCTTGCTTTAAATAATACAAATCATCTCTAAACTCATAGTTACAATATAGGTAAAGTGGCCACATATCTTTTATAGCACATAATTTTTGTGATATTGGAACCCTTTTTTGAGCTATCTTCTTAATAATTCTTTTATGCTCATCATTTTCTAAATCTAGCTTCATTATATTATCATTATTTAATTGTATATATCCTATTTGATTAGTATCTATTTCATATTTTCCTTCGATTACTCTTTTAAATCCAAACTTAGGATAAAAGTCTAATACACTTTTATTTGCAAATAAATAAATCAGATCATAATCTTCATATTCCTTTAATATTTTATCCATAAGCTTTCTAATTAGTCCTTTATTTCTATACTCTTCATCTGTCATAACTGTTCCCAGCTGAATTGCCTTATTCATTTTTCCATTATACATTATAAAAAACTTATTTACTGATACATTAGCTACAACCTTTTCTCCAGATAAAAAAGAGTAATTTATATAATTTTCATCCAAGAAGCCTTCTTTAAACCATTCATCAAAATCTATATTAAAAGTTCTAATTGCTAATTCACTAAAACTTTTTCTATATTTATCATTTTCCATGTATTTAGTTATAAATTTAAATTGTTCCATAACTTATCTTTAGTAGTAGAATAATCATATTCCTAATTCTACACCAAAGTTTCACATCCTTTCTTTTTCTGTATGCCATTTTCTATTTTTGACCTACTAATATGCATTTTTCTCCAAATTGAAGCTGCTTATATATTTTTGTAAATCCACATGATTTCAATAATTCAATTTCTGATTCTAGTGTAAATGGAATATCAATATGATATAACTGCTTTTCACTTTCTGAGAGTTTATTCATAACATCATAGTAAAAATCTAAGCAGAGTTTTTCTTCCTCCCTAGACTTCGTATAATAATCTCCCTCAATATACTTTCCACCTTCCTTTAAGGAATTGTTAATTTTATTGTATAAATTCTCCTTTTCTTCCTTTGTAAAATGATGAATTGTCATAGATGCTATAATATAATCATAATAATTTTGTTTAAATGAAATTGTTAAATATGATCCTTTTATTATTTCTATTCCACAAATTTTTTCCTTATATTTTTCTCTTAATATATTGAGCATTTCCTCTGATATATCAATAACATCAATTTCTGCCTTAGGATTTCTTTTAAATACTCCGTCTAACTCCAAGCCTGTCCCACATCCAATATCTAAGACTTTTATGTTCTCCATGCTTTCTCCCAGTGGAATTGATAACTCATTATAATACTCTTCAAATTTTTCAACTGTTTCAAACATATGCTCATTATATGTCCTAGCTCTTTTATTAAAAAATTCACTCATTTCTTCTAAATTAAATTGTAATTCTCCACTCATAAAAACATCCCCTTTAAATGCCCAGTTATTAATAAAACACTAACATAATTAAACTTCTATAATTCTATATTTATATAATCAAATATGATTTATAAGATTTCTTTAGCTAACAGCTTTATTTAATCTTATAAACTAACTATATAGTTTATATCACTACTTATTCAAGATAAAGATTTTTTCTGTCTTATTTTTTATCCACAAATTAAATACCTGCAAAAATATACTCTAAAATAAAATTAAGCGTATATCCAATTTTAATTAGATACACGCTTAATTTTAATTTTAATTTTCATAAACTATCTTCTTTATACTTGAAATAGACAAACAATAATCTTTTGCTAAGGTTTCTTTACTTTCTCCATCATGAAATTTTCTTTTTATTTCATAATTTCTATCTTCAAGTTCCTTTTTCACTCCAGATCTTGTTCCCCATTCACTTCTGATTCCTTGTTCCCTTGGAATATATACATATTGCCCTTGGCAATATTTTTGAATTTCATCAATTAATTCCTTCGGCAAGATATTTTCTGCACTTATATATTTCATTTTAAATTCCAACTCCTTAGAAATGTATTAATAAAATCTAAGGGTGCAGAACTTATTTAAAATATATTAGACTAATTATTATATATATTATACTTTATACATACGTTAAAAAGCCTAAGCTTTAAATAAACTCTGCACAAAGTATAGCAGGCGTTTCTTTTCTCAAAACAATATCCCTCCTCTAATTTTCATAGCAAAATATTCCTATATATAAATATATAGGAATATTATAGCACATTTTCTATTTAGAATATAGACGGTTAATTGCACTAATCATTGATTTAATTGATGCTTTTGTAATATTACTATCAACTCCAACACCAAAAGTCTTATTTCCATTGTCATTTCTCTCCATATATACATAAGCTGCTGCTTTTGCTTCTGAACCTGTACTTAATGCATGCTCTGTATAATCAATGATTTTAATATTTATTAAGCTACTTCCAGCTAATGAATTTTTAAATGCATCTATAGGACCATTTCCTATACCTTCAATTTCTTTTGATCGCCCATCATGTACTATTGTTACATTTACTTTAGTATCTTCATCACCATTATCATCAGAAATATCAGAAATTGTGCATTTTACTAATTTAAATGGAACTTCTATACTTAAATATTCCTTTTCAAAAGCTTGCATAACTTCTGCTGGAGATACTTCTCCTTTTTGTTCTGAAAGTTTTTGAATTACATCTGCAAATTCTTTTTGCATAGTTTTTGGAATCTTAAATCCATAACAATGATCCATAACAAAAGCAATTCCGCCCTTACCTGATTGGCTGTTAATTCTAACTAAAGCCTCATATTCTCTTCCTAAATCACTTGGATCTATTGGTAAATATGGAACTTGCCATATATTATCGTGTCTTTCTTGATATTTTTTCATTCCCTTATTTATAGCATCTTGATGTGATCCTGAGAATGCTGTAAATACAAGATTTCCCGCATATGGATGTCTTACATGTACTGGTATCTTAACACATCTTTCATATACTTCAATGATTTCATTAACATTTTCAATATCTAATTCAGGATTAACACCATGTGAAAACATGTTGTATGCAATATTTAAAATGTCTACATTTCCTGTTCTTTCTCCATTACCAAATAAAGTTCCTTCAACTCTATCTGCTCCTGCAAGCATTGCAAGTTCTGCATCAGCAACACCAGTTCCTCTATCGTTATGAGGATGTACACTTACAATTACTCTTTCTCTATCTTTAAAGTTTCTACACATCCACTCAATTTGATCAGCATAAACATTTGGAGTATCCATTTGCACTGTTGACGGAAGATTAACTATAACCTTGTTTTCTTTGCTTGCTCCCCATGTATCTAATACAGCATCACAAATTTCTAATGCATATTTAACTTCTGTTCCTGTAAAACTTTCTGGCGAATATTCTAAAAATACTTCACCTTCAAAATCTTTCGCATATTCTTTAACTAATTTAGTTCCTTCAACTGCAATTTCTTTAATTTCATCTTTACTCATATTAAATACAACATCTCTTTGAAGTACTGAAGTTGAATTATATATATGAACAATTGCCTGTTTTAAATCTTTCAATGCTTCGAAGGTTCTTTTGATTAAATGTGGTCTAGCTTGAGTTAAAACTTGTACTCTAACATCATCTGGAATATGATTTTCATCTACTAACTTTCTTAAAAAGTCATATTCAATTTGTGATGCTGAAGGAAATCCCACTTCAATTTCCTTAAATCCAAGCTTAACAAGTAACTTGAAAAATTCTACTTTCTCATCTACTGTCATTGGATTTATAAGAGCTTGATTTCCATCTCTTAAATCAACGCTACACCAAATTGGTGCCTTAGTCACTTCATTATCTGGCCATGTTCTATCCTTTAATTTTATTGTTTCAAATCTTTTATATTTTTTATAATTTAACATTTTCTTAGCCCTCCAAAATATATATTTATTATAATTTTTACTTCCATGTGTTTCTTCATTTCCAGATATAGCCCTTCTACCACACCTCGAAGCTTAATAATAAATATTATTTTTTTGTCTACTTTCTTGTTAACCCCACCTATCATCACCTCTTTAAATTTTTAGAACATTATATGTATTTTACCATAATATTAACTACCTGTAAACATTTGAGGCTATTTTTAAACAATTTTATAATATTGTATTGCATTTTTTATAAATTTATCAAATCATACCCCTTTTTATACTCTATGAATATATTGTAATGAAATAATTTTTAGGAGTTTCTCATGTTTTTTCTATCAGTGTTTCTATTATGCATTGTATTAAATTTAAATATCTTAGGAATTTCCTTATTTTATGGAAATATAAAAATACACTTTAGTAAAACTATAATTCTCTTATTTTCAATACTAACGTCTATTGCTACACTCTTTTTTATGTATGCTGGTAAATTACTTTTAAATTTATTTAAAGCTGAAATCGGAAACATATTTGGTGCTATTTCCTTAAGTTTTATTGGTGTTTATTATATAGTTGAATATATTAGGCTAGAAAATAAACATGCTGGTTATGATACCTCATATTATTTTGAAACTTCATTAAAACACAAAAAACTTATAGAAATTCCTTATATTATAAATCTCGATAAAATAAATAATATATCTTTAAAGAAATGTTTTGAGTTTTCTATTGCACTAATATTAAATAATTTTTTTATATATTTTTTAGCTGGTATTACAGGTATAAATATTAATTTAAGTGTATTTCTTAATTTTATTCTTGCTTTATTTACACTTTATTTAGGATATCTTAATTTTAATGATAATATTCTAAAAAATTTTTATAGGTTTTTAAATTTAATTTCTGGTTCTATATTAATAATTTTAGGATTATATGAAGTCTTCATATAATCCTAAAATATAAAATATGCCTTAAAATGATCACAGAAATCATTCTAAGGCATATACACTTTTTTCATCAGTGTATGCTTTTCTTAATCGTGAAATGTTCTTAGTTGCGTTTCGCGCTTTTTTTAGTCGTGTATATTTTTTTGTTCTTTTCCAGTTATTAGGTATACTCCAATTAAAACTAAAACTGCTGGCGCAACAAGTGACGTATTAATAAATCTAAATATACTTCCAAAGATCATAGAAGTAAGCGACGTAACTGACACTAAAGTTAAAATTCCTATAGGTATAAGCAAGCCTCTTCTTCTACCGCCAAAAATATATAGCTGAAATAATCCTACTGCAACTGCAAATGGATATATAGGCCATGTATATCCTGCAAAATACCAATTAGTAATTGTTTCAAATAAAAATAATAATCCTATGGTTGTTAAAATTCCTCCTGGAACTAATAACCCTGGTGCTCTCCTTGTAGAAAAATATGCCAGGTTAAAACATAATCCAGGTATTAAAACAAATATTGGCCATAATCTGCCCATACTAAAAAGTTGTATATGAAACATTTTTGATATAAATAACAATATTCCAGTTATTATTAAAAAAAAACCCCAAAAGTAATTTTTATCCTTCATCTTAAAATCTCCTCATCTCTCTTAATATAAATAAATTTTAATAATTCAATAAAATTTCTAACGAAATATTCAATATTTCTTCCTTACAGTTTATAATTTTACTGTATATTTTTTCTTGTTACAATTAATTTATCCTTAATATTTTCTTAATATTGTAAATAATATAATTATCTAAAATAATAACGAATTCATTTTCAATACATTGTATTCTATTATAATTTCTAAAAACAAAAGTGACAGCCTAAATTTTAAATTTACACTGCCACTTTGAATATTGGTCTTATATTTAATTCATAATCATTTTTTAATTATAATCTTTATTCGTATCTAAGAGCTTCAATTGGATCAAGTTCTGCTGCTTTCTTTGCTGGATAATATCCAAAGAAGACACCAATAAACATTGAAAATGTAAAACTTATTACAATTACTAATGGTGATACTGTATTTACAAACCCCATGGCTTTTGCACCCACAGTACCAAGTCCTAAACCAAGCATTATTCCCAGAATACCACCTATTGAACATATTATAATTGATTCAACTATAAACTGCATTTTTATATGACCGCTCTTAGCTCCAAGTGCTTTTCTTGTCCCTATTTCTCTTGTCCTTTCAGTAACAGATACAAGCATTATATTCATTACTCCAATTCCACCAACTAAAAGTGATATACCTGCAATTCCAGATATAGCCATTGCCACTGTATTCATCATTGTTGTCCTTGATTCAAGCATACTTTCCATATTACTTGCTGAAGCTTCAAACTTACTATTTTTTTCATAGATTTTAGATAAATAAGTTGATATCTCAGTTGTAAATGTTGAAACATCCACACTGTCTTTTGGTTTTATTGTAAATGTTTGATAATTTTTATTAGTTGCTGTTTTCTTTGCTACAGTTATTGGAATATATAAATCCGTAGATAAATTTTCATCTGACGTTGTTCTATTTCCCCCTGAAGCTTTGTATGTATATACTCCAACTATAGTATATGTAAAAATAGCATTTGATGTGTAAACTTTTATTTCTTGATCTATAGGATCTACATTAGAACCAAATATTTTTGTTGCCAATTTATCAGAAACTACTGCAACATTTTTAACTCCATCGATATCATTTTGAGCAATATATCGTCCTTCTTTCATTTGTATATTTTTAACATCTTTATATCCAACATTTGTACCTATTGTACTTATATTAGCATATGTTGTCTCATTTTTAACTTTACCTGAAGTGCCGCTTTCAGATACACTTAAAGAACTTATCTTATCATTAAATTCTGCCTGTAATGTGTTTATCTGTTCCATAGTCATAAGATCTATATCTTTTGTAGTACTACTTGCTTTACCTTGTCTTCCAGTACCACTGCTTCCTTGTGGTCTAGCACCACCACCTAACATACCTCCAACACTAGCAGAAGATCCACCACCACCGGTTTGTGTCCCTTTGTTTGCATTTTGCGAACCACTAGTTGAATTTTTTCCACTTGCGTTACTTTGCGTCACATTACTGCCACTTTGAGAACTGTTAGTTGAATTTTTTCCATTTGTGTTATTTTGTGTAGTAGTACTTTTCGTACTTGTTGTGCTTTTTTCTTGAACATTAACTGTAATATTAGTTGCCCCCATTGAAGACATTGAACTTGTTACAGAAGCTGTCATTGCATTTCCCACTGAAACAACACCAATCACAGATGCTATGCCTATTATTATTCCAAGCATTGTAAGTAATGATCGCATTTTATTAGATTTAAGGCCTGCCATTGCAAGCATTATATTCTCTTTTATAAACATTTCTTTCACCATCTTCATTCTTCTAAAATAGTTTTTATATTTATACGGAAATAGAAATTATATATTTTTTGCCTTTAATGCATAATAATTTTTAATATATATGTTGTAATTTTGATTATTGAACAAAATTAGTTACCATAACTAATTTTAATGAAGATTACTTTTTGCAACATATATACAAATCTACCAATTAAAATTCTAAGTTCTAAATTAAGATTATAGCAACTTTATAAATTATTTCTAAATCAAATATAAACAATATATAAACTAACTAGCACAATTATATATTTCTGCATATCTGTTTACAATTGGTTAAATTAGTTTTTATATAAACTATACTATAATTGATTATTCTTCACAAATACTAATAGCAGATACATTATAAACATATAAAAATAAGAGTAATCGCAATTTCTCGCTATTACTCTTGTTTTTATATGTTTGCAAATTATTTTTACTCATATCTAAGTGCTTCAATTGGATCAAGTTCTGCAGCTTTCTTTGCTGGATAGTATCCAAAGAAAACACCAATAAACATTGAGAATGAGAAACTTATTATAATTACTAATGATGATACTGAATTTGTGAATCCCATTAGTTTTGCTCCTACACCGCCAAGTCCTAAACCAAGTGCTATTCCCATAAGACCACCTATTGAGCATATTATAATTGATTCAATTATAAATTGCATCTTTATATGACTTCCCTTAGCACCAAGTGCTTTTCTTGTTCCTATTTCTCTTGTTCTTTCAGTAACAGATACAAGCATTATATTCATTACTCCAATACCACCAACTAAAAGTGATATTCCTGCAATTCCGGATATAGCTAATGAAACTGTACTCATCATTGATGTCATTGATTCAAGCATACTTTCCATGTTACTTGCAGAAGCTTCAAACTTGATATTTTTTGAATAAATATTAGATAAATAAGTTGATAACTCTGTTGTAAATATTGAGACATCAACATTTTCTTTAGATTTTATTGTAAATGTTTGATAATTTTTATTAGTTGCTGATTTCTTTTCTACAGTTATTGGAATATATATATCTGTAGATAAATTTTCATCTGACGTTGTTCTATTTCCACCTTGAGATTTGTAAGTATATACTCCAACTACAGTATATGAATAAATTGCACTTGATGTATAAACTTTTATCTGTTTATTTATAGGATCAACATCATTTCCAAATATTTTTGTTACTAATTTATCTGAAACTACTGCAACGTTTTTAGCTCCATCAATATCATTTTGGACAAGGTATCTTCCTTTTTGTATTGTAAGGCTTTTAATTTCTTGATATCCAATATTTGTACCTATTGTACTTATATTAGCATATGTTGTATCATTCTTAACTTTACCTGAACTACCACTTTCAGATATACTTATAGCACCTATTTTATCACTAAAATTTTCTTGTAACGTGTTTATCTGTTCCATAGTCATAAGATCTGTATCACTAGTGGAGCTGCTTGAGGTGCCGCCCATTCTACCACCTTGCATTCCGCCGCCTCCACCAGGCCCTCCGCCGAGTCCACCACCAGGAGGTGCACCACCGCCTCCTGGTGCACCTCCTTGAGCACTTCCGCCCGGACCACCAGCAGTATTATTACTATTAGCTGTTTCTTTGCTATCACTTTTTTCCATAGAAGCAGCTGAACTTGCATCAATTGCAAGCTTTTTAGCTAGTGCAATTGCTTTATTTGCTGTACTTTTTTCTTGAACGTTAACTGTAATATTAGTAGCACCCATTGAAGACATTGAACTTGTTACAGAAGATGTCATTGCATTTCCCACTGAAACGACACCAATTACAGATGCTATACCTATTATTATTCCAAGCATCGTAAGTAATGAACGCATTTTATTAGATTTAAGGCCTGCTATTGCAAGCATTATATTTTCTTTTATAAACATATTTTTTCCTCTTCTCGGGATCTTCTATAATATTTTTCATTATCTTTTACTGATATTATATTTCCATCTCTTAAAGTTATGATTCTTTGGGTTTCCTCTGCAAGTTCATTATTATGAGTTATAAGCACTATAGTTTTTCCTTCTTCCTCATGAATTTTATGGAATAAATCCATAACCATTCTTCCAGTTGCAGAATCAAGAGCTCCTGTTGGTTCATCTGCAAGGATTATACTTGGATTATTTACAAGTGCACGTGCTATTGCAACTCTTTGCTTTTGTCCTCCTGATAATTCATTGGGTTGATGAGACATTCTATCTTTCATTCCAACAAGATCTAAAAGCTCTTCTGCACGTTCTCTTCTTTCTTTTTTATTCATACCATAGTAAAGCATTGGTAATTCAACATTTTTTAGTGCAGAGCTTCTTGGTATTAAATTATATGTTTGAAATACAAATCCTATTTGTTTATTTCTTACTTCTGATAATCCATCATCTGATATGTCGTTAATATTAGTTTCATCTAATACATATTCACCCGATGTTGCTCTATCAAGTGCACCTATAATATTCATTAATGTACTTTTACCAGAACCTGATGTTCCTATAATAGATACAAATTCTCCTTCTTTTACAGTAATATCAATTCCTTTTAAAATGTTTAACTGATTTGGGGTTCCTATATAAAAGCTTTTTTTAATATTCTTCATTTCTATTATATTTTTACTCATATAATTCACCTCCTACTTTATTGCTACAATACTTCCATCTGAATAACCTGATGGCTCACTAAGTATAATCATTTCCTCTGAAAGATCTGCACCATCAATTTCAGCATTAGTAGCTGATTCGATACCTTTAGTTATTGGAATTTGTTTTGCAATATATTGTTTATCTTGTTTTACAGCTGCATACACAACACTTTGTCCATTTTTATTAACTACGGCTCCATATGGTACTGAATAAATATCATTCTTTTCATTTGTAATAATATTTACTACAGAATTCATACCTACCTTTACCTTATCACTTTGACCTGTTAATTGCACTTTAACAGTAAATGATACATCACTGCTTGTTGAATTGCTTGTCGTACTAGTACTAGTACTAGTTTTACCACTGCTTGTACTAGTACTACTATTGCTTGCACTTTGAGTACTGGAAACTGGTTCAACACTTACAACTTTTGCTGCAATGATCTCAGGCCCTGATGCATCTGTTGTTATTTCTACTCTTTGTCCAACTTTTACATTTGCAACATCTGTTTCATCAACACTTGCATTTACTATTAAATTACTTAAATCTTGAATTACAAATAGTGCTCCTGATGCTTGAATTCCAACTACTGCATTTACATTAGTTATAGTTCCATCTACTGTAGCTATTACTTGTGCATCTTGTAATTTCTTTTTCTTATCTTCAAAAGCGAGTCTATTACTAGTGTCATCAGCAGCAGCTTGAGCGCTATCATAAGAATTTTTTGATTCTGATAAACTTTGCTTTGCATTAATTTTTGTTGCTTCTAAAGCAACAGTTGCTTTCTTATAAGTACTTTGTGCAGCTTCATATGTTATTTGTTGTTTATTAACATCATCTTGTGAAATTTCACCATTTTGAAGCATTACTTTATCATATTCATAGGTCTTTGTTTCATGATCTAAATTAAGCTTTGCAGAATCAAGTGCATTTTCTGCATTTATTATATCTGTATTTAAATTGTTATCATATAAATATTTAAGGTTTTCATATTTTTGTTTGGCAGTTGCTAATGATAATTTATTTTTAGTTTCATTTGAAGCAAGTGTTTGTTCAGATTCAGCAATTTGTTCCTGTAGCGTTGTAGTATCTATTGTTGCAAGAACATCACCTTTCTTTACTACATCTCCAACTGCAACATTAATGGCTGCAACATTATATTCTAAATTAGAATATATATTTGTAGAATCTCCACTTTTTATAGCTCCCGACGAACTAATGCTAGTTGAAATATTTGTCTTCTTAAGGGTAGTGTACTTAACATTACTTTGTCCTGTATTCGCTTTTTTAGCGAATTTAACTTTATAAACTGTAAATCCTAACGTTACAACAAGCAATATACATATTACGCTTATAACCTTCTTATTCGTAAATATTTTTTTTATTAAGTTCTTATCAAATAATAATTTCAATTTAGTACCCTTCTTTCATTTCAATATACTTTAAATATTTTAAATAGCATTCATTTCTAGCCTTAATAAAAGAAGCATTATCCTTATCTACTGTTATTTTCCCACTATCCAGTTCATTTTTAGAAATAAATCCATAATCATATTTAACTTCAGTAACGTCAAAATTATTTTGTTCTTGAATTATTTTGTCATAACTGTTTTTTAATGAATTATATGAAGCCATAAGCTCATTATATTTTCCTTTAAAATCTGTCTCTGCAGTATTTTTTGCTTGTTTTAACTCTATTTCAGCATTATCATGTTTATAATCATAGATATCATCTTGATCATTATCATCATAAGTGTCTTCTTCATCTTCTAAATCATCCATATTATCATGTTTAAGTTCTATATCAAGATTATTACTAAGCATTTGCTCTAAATCATCTTCATAATTAATTTTTGAAATAACTAGAAAATCTACAGTTATGTCAGTATTAAATATTATATTTTTTTCTGGACTTATTCCTAAAGTATTACACAATTTTATTCTATTAAGTTCTTCTGTATCTTTTGCTTCATTCAAATCATTAGCTGAAGTATTACTTTGTAATTTAGAAATATAGTCCTTTTTAGATATATACCCATTTTCATATTGAAGTTTGTATATTTGTGCTTTTTTCTCATTATACTTTTCTGTATCTTCACTTATTCTTTTTGTAGATAGATCATTTAAATATGATAAGTAAGCCTGTTGTGCTGCATACACTACACTTTCAACATTTTTATCGTAATTAGTTCTTGCTGTTTTATAAGATTCCTTAGCTGTTTCATAAGCTTTCTTAGCTGAATTATAAGCTGACAGAGCATTATTATAAGCATCAGAATCAAAAACAACACCACCATCACTATCAGTATCAGTATACGCTGCCTCTGTAGGCTTTGTTGTGTCCTCATAAGTATATTTAGCATCATCTCTATTTTCTTTGGCAATCCTTAGTTCATTATCCTTAATTTTAAGATCTAAGTTATTATCAATAACAATTTCTCTTATATTTCCTAAGGATACTTTAATAACATCTTTATTTGTAGTTACAGCAGTATCTGTAGTTGCTGCTTGCGCACTAGATATGTTTGCTAAAGATATATTTGTTAACATTAAAGTCATTATTAAAAAACTTACAAATGCTTTTTTCATTTTTGTTTCCTCCTCAATTTGTCATTTTTAATTATGTAATTTTATAAAAAATACAATTATTATTGTTACTTTTAGTATAATAGGTAATTCTAACCTTCGTCTAAAACAAATATAAACAATATATAAACTTATGTTAAATTTATGTTAAATATTTTTAATTGTTTTTTTCATTAATTCAAAACTAGTATAATATTCATATATAATGGTTTTATAAATTTTTAAAGAAAATTATAAAAAGCCATATTTATAAATCTCTATTCCAATTATAGAATATTTATAAATACGGCTCTAATATATTATATGTTGAATCGATATCCTGCGCCCCAAACCGTTTCTATATATTTAGGATTACTGCTATCTACTTCAATTTTATCTCTTATTCTATTAATGTGTACTGTAACAGTTGAACTGTCTCCAAATGATTCTTCTCCCCAAATTCTATCCAATAAAGTATCCTTTGAAAATACAATATTAGGATTTGATGCTAGAAACATTAACAATTCAAATTCTTTATTAGCAAATCTAACTTCTTCTTCGCCTACATAAACTCTCCTTGCTTTAAACAATATTTTAATTCTTCCAATGATTATTGAACTTTTCTCATTATCATTATTTTTATCAATTGTTGTAAGACGTTCATAACGTGCAATATGTGCATTTACTCTTGCTACGAGTTCACTTGGACTAAATGGCTTTACTATATAATCATCTGCACCAATACCAAGTCCTTGTATTTTATAAATATCTTCTTTTTTAGCTGTAACCATTAAAATTGGAATTTCCTTAACAGCTCTTATTTCTTCACATATTTTAAAGCCATCTTTGCCTGGCAGCATTACATCTAACAATATTAAGTCAAAATCTTTATTTAACGCAAGTTCTAATCCTCTAGTTCCAGTCATAGCAATTTCAGTATCGAAACCAGTTATTTCAAGATAATCTCTTTCTAATTCAGCAATGCTCTCATCATCTTCTATAATTAATATGCTTTTCACTTCATATTCCCCTTTTTTATATTATTTATTTAGACTCTCTCTAAAATTTTAGGAAGCGTTATATTAATTGTAAGTCCATTTATATTATAGGCTGCAATCTTACCACCATGAGCTTCTACAATATTTTTTGCTATAGCTAGTCCAAGTCCACTTCCTTCACTAGGATTGGTTCTTGAAACATCTCCTCTATAAAAACTTACAAATAGGTTAGGAAGTTCTTCTTCTTCTACACCATTTCCATTATCACTAAGTTCTATAACAACAGAATCTTCTTTTTCATCTACAGTTATTTTTACCTTAATTTTATTATCCCACTTATATTTCACACTATTTTCTACTATATTTAAAAGAACTCTATTCATTTCTTGACAATCTAATTTTACTTTACATAAATCACTACATTTATTGTCAAAAAAGAATTCAACATCTTTTTCATAAAATTCATCCTTCATATGTTTATAGAAATTATTCATATATTCTTTCATATTTATTTTATCAAATTTAAATGGAAAGTTGCCCGTGTCCAATTTAGAAAACAAAAACAAACTATCCACAAGTATATCCATATCACATGCCTTTGTATAAATTGTATTTAGATATTTTTTTTGCTTTTCAGGTGTATTGGCTATTCCATCTCTTAATCCCTCTACATATCCTTTAATTGCTGTAAGTGGTGTCCTTAAATCATGGGATATTCCAACTACCAATTGCTTACGGTCTTCTTCATATTTTAATTGTGACTCAACAGAATCTTTTAATCTTAATCTCATTTCATCAAAATCACCACATACTTGTTTAAATTCATCATCACTTTCATAATTCATTTCAAAATCAAGATTTCCATTCTTAATTTGTTCTGCTCCATAGCTTAAAAGTTCTAATGGCACTATTAATTTTTTATAAATCTTTGTAGATAGTATTCCATTAGTTATAGTTACAACAATTAATGAAATAATAAAGACTATTAATATATAGCTTATTATAAAAGTTGACATTTCACGTCTCATATCAAATCTTATAGGTTCATATGCAGAATTAATTGCAATAATATTTACGACTTTCCCATCTTTAATAAAACTGTTTTTAACTAAAGAAGTGTGATTCATCTCAAGCACAAATGAATTTGATTGAAAAAGTATATCATCTCCTATTTTAAAGATTGACTCTTTATCCTGTTCTGTAATATTTGATGAAATTATTTCTCTATCATATGTAATTATTAAATGATATCCTTTAGGTTCAAGAAAATTTTGCAATTCTTCAGGTAATTTTGCAAAATCATCTTTATTATTAAAGTTTTTCCAATCCGGTCTTAAGCTTTGCTGAATAAAGTATGCGTAAGAATCTCGTTCTCTATCAATAGCAAACTTTTTTTCATAGGCCTTTGAAAATGGTATATTCATTATTATAGCTATAATAAATATAATTAACACTGGTATTACAAGCATAAGAATATTTGATATTGTAAGTCTCTTCTTTATTCTCATAATAATTTCTCAACTAAATTCTTATTAACAGTTAAATTTGTTAAATCTATTTTATCAGGATTTACAAGTAAAGAATAATCTTTAATCCATATGATTCCATCTACAATTTTATCTTCTTCTATTTTTTCTGTAGGATTCTCATCATAAACTTCTTCTAAATCTTTACTTTTAGTAAGAACTACCATTCTCCTACAAGGTTCTTCTGCTTCTTCATAAATATTAAAGAAACTATTATATGAATCAAAACTTTTTACTGATGTGACCACTTTTAAAAATAAATTATATTTTTGTGCTGCTTCTACTGCATTTATATATTCTTTATTCATCTGATTTTCTATCCTTTCCATCCTTAATATTTATTCCATAAAAATATACTCCTATTAAAGAAATTTAGCTTAAAAATATATTTTAAGCTAAAACATCAATTCATGTTTAAGTTCTCTTACTTCTTCTTCATTAATTTCTTTCCACTTACCAACTTCTATATCCGAAATCCCTATATTTATAATTCTAATTCTTTCGAGTTTTATAACTTTATACCCTAAAGCACCACACATTTTTCGGATTTGCCTATTAAGACCTTGAGTTAATATTATTTTAAAAGTATTTTCATCAATTCTATAAATCTTACACTTTCTTGTTTTTATAATATTATTGCCATTCATTTTAGTTTGTTTTAAATCTGTTAATTGTACAACTTTTAGCTGTTCTAAATTTTCTGTCCTAAATTCAGCTTCCTCATTATCTTTAATTTTACATACACCAAACTCATCTGATATTCTCTTAACTCCAGAACTTTCACGCCCTAAAATTTCAACTCCTTCAGCCATTTGTATAAGAAACTTATCATCAAAAGCTTTATTAACCTTAACTATATATTCTTTTTCATGTTTATTTTCCGATTCTAAAATTCGATTTGCTAAATCTCCATCATTGGTCATAAGTATAAGTCCTTGAGATTCCTTATCTAATCTACCAACTGGAAATATATATTCAGGATAGTTCATAAATTCAATTATATTATTCTTTATTTCATTTTCTGCTGTACAAGTAATTCCAATTGGTTTATTAAGTGCAATGTAAACTTTTTTCTTCATAGAAATATGCTCATCATCAAGCAGAATTTCATCCTCTCCTTCTTCAACCCATTGTCCTAAAGCGCAAAACTTACCATTTACCTTAACTCGTCTTTCCTCAATGAGTTTATTAGTTTCTTTTCTTGAACAAATTCCATAATTACTAAAAAGTTTATTTATCCTCATTCTTAATATCTATCCCTTCTTGAAACTTTATCGAAAGCAACTAAATTATATAATTAATATTATTTTATTACTATGACTTAAAATCCTAAAGTTAGTTTATTGTAGTACTGCTTATTTGTCAAAAATTACACTCTTTACAATTGCAAAAGCTTCTCTAGTATAAGTGATAGGAATAAGGTACCATACTGTAGTACTAGAATAATTATTAAAATTCACATATCCATTTCTCTTTGCTAAAATACTACTTCTAAAAGCATGAAAATCTGTTGTTACTATTTTTACATTAATTTCATCTAATGATTTATGATTATGCTCTTCTATTTTTTCCTTAGAAAATTTAAAGTTCTGATTAGTATTTCTAGATTCATCCTCAATTATTATTTTTTCTTTATCAATACCTTTATCCTGTAAATATTTACTCATAGCATGAGCTTCTGGCAAGTCTTCATCTTCCCCTTGCCCTCCAGATACAACAATATATCCAGCATCATTTTTTTCTATACACTCTATTGCTGCATTAAGTCTCCCTCTAAGTATTTCAGTCGGAATTGTTCTATCATTGAGCCCAGCTCCTAATACAAGAATATAATCATCATTTTTTTCATTATATTTAGGATAACTTATTATAACAGCTTCCATTCCCAAGAACCATACTAATCCAATACATAAAAATATCTTTATAAATTTAAATCCCTTAGATAAAAACTTGCTTTCTTTTATTCTATTCTTAACAAAATGATATAATATTAATATAATTGCTAAAATTATAATTGGCAAACTAAATGCAACTCTTACACCACTCATAATATTTATAGCTATTATATATCCAATTAATACTGCCCCTAATATAATATCCCAAAATTTCTTCAAAATTCATCTCTCCTTATTAATTTATGTTCTATTTCTGCATATTTAGTTCTCTATAAATCCATTATAATGGTATTTTATAAATATGTATTTACATTTAATAAATAGTATGCAATATATCACAATTTTGTAATAATATCGTCATATATGAAAAACATTACGAAAAAAAATCAAGTTTAACGCTAATTTTAACCGTTAAACTTGATAGTAACTACTTTATTTCTTCATTAATCCATATAGAATAAGATCCATCTAAAACTCTAAAAATTCCAAATCCATTTTCATCTATTACAACCTTTTCCATTACTTGGTTAGTGACATCACTCCAAAGTTCATCTCTATGCTCAATTCCAACATACATTCTTTTTGTTCCCCCATAATTAACTGTAATTAACGCTGCTAATCCAGAGTTATTATGTTCACTCTCCCCTTCTCTTGTCCAACCTATAATTGATTTATGATTTATATAATCATGCTGAATGCCATAAGCATTATTATCTCTTATTTTTAAAATTATATCTAATTCACTCTTTATTCCTTTAAACTTCATTTCTGGTATTCCATAATAATCACCATAAAATACACATGGATATCCTTCTTTTCTAGTTAAAATAAAGGTGTAAGCCAAAGGCTTAAACCAAGGCTGCACCCATGACTCTAAAGATTGTCCAATCTGTGTATCATGGTTGTCTACAAAAGTAACTGCTTTATCTGGATTAACTTTTAAATAAGTATTATCAATTAATGTCCGCATATCAAAATTTCCAAATGAATTACTTGCACTATGGAAATTGAAATGAAGAGGTGCATCAAATAAACTCATACTATTTCCACATCTATCCATATAATATTCAAGACTTTTAACATCATGAGTCCAATATTCTCCAACTGCAAAAAGTTCTTTTTTACTGCTTTTTCTAACATTCTCAAGCCATTCATTAAAGAAATCAAATCTGATATGCTTTATTGCATCTAATCTAAATCCATCTATATCAGTTTGCTCTAAATACCACTTTCCCCATCTTTTAAGTTCTTCAACTACATAAGGACTATCCATATCTAAATCTGCATACATAAGAAAATCATAGTTTCCATATTCAAGATCTACATCCTGTTCCCATTCTTTTCCTTCAAATTTAAATATCCCCTCTTCTTTTGTAATCTCATCAAAATCTACTCCATCAAAATCACTTGCAGTCCATTTATATGCAGAATACTTATTTCCCCTGCCTGGAAACTTAAAAACTGTATGTGCTTCTATCTCTCGCTTTTCTCCTATAAATTCATTTCTATTATAGTTTGATACAGGTCTTGCAGATACAATTTCAGACTCATCTGCTCCCCCCTTATGATTAAACACTACATCTCCATAAATTTTTATATTATATTTATGTACTTCCTCTATAGCTTTTAAATATTCGTCCTTTGTTCCATACTTTGTTCTAATTGTTCCCTTTTGATCAAATTCTCCTAAATCATATAAGTCATATAATCCATATCCAGCATCATATATACCATCGGCTGCCTTACATGCTGGTGGTAACCATAAAGCTGTAATTCCAATTTCACTTAAAGATTTTGAGTTTTCTTTAACCTTATTCCATAGAGAACCATCCGGCGGATAATGCCATTCAAAGTATTGCATCATTGTTTCATTTCTATTAATTGATTTTAAAGTTTGCTTTGATTTTTTTAGCGTTTCTTTTTCTTCTTTTAAACTTTTATTTTTATTTAAACTTCTATTAAAGAATTTATTATCTATGCTATCTATATCTTTCTTATCAAAAACTTTCATTTCACTTTTTTCTATATTTTCTTTTTCATTATTTATGTTTTCATCTTGTATTATGTTCTGCTCTTTATCATTGCATTCTGCATTATCCTTCGAAGCATCATCATCACTATTTTTTGTGGTATTTGTTATATCTATTTCACTATTATCTTCTATATCTTCACTCAAATTATTTTCTAGTTTCTCATTCTTTACTTCATCATTTGAAAGTATTTCCTTATACTTTAATATACCTTCTTTAAAAATATCATCTAGTCTTAATTCCTGAAGCTTTAATTTAATAGCTTTACTAATTCTACCCATTGCTACCTCCATATTAATATATAATTTCATTAATAAAATTACATACTTCTCTCTTACGATTGCATTCCTTTAATAAAATCACCTTAATTTATAACATACAAATTATTTACTTATATATAACACTTTTAAATTATACCATATTTTTCTACACATATATTCTCCACTATATCGAAATGTACTATAAGAATAATAAGCAAACTAAAACCCCCTTTATAGCAACAGTTTTACTATTTTAACTGTCTACTATAAAGGGAGCATATACACTGTTAATATTTTCTTAAGCTTTATAATGTAGCGGTTCACACTCCCTAAAATTCACTATCTACAATTTCTTGAAGATTAATGTTTTTAAGTGAGATAACTAGATTATTTTAAATTAATCATACATTAACAATAGTTAATCTTTATTTATAATGTACATGTAATAACTCATGAACTTTATCCTTTAACATTCCTGAATATAAGAAATCCATCAATGGATTGTCATCAGAACGACTTATACTCTTCATTTTATCTACTTTATAAAGTCTTTCTCCTCGTTTAAGTTTTTCATCTGCCTTAGCAAATGGTTGCCCCGCACCAGAAATACATCCACCTGGACATGCCATAACTTCAACAAAATCATAGTGTACTTCACTAGCTTTTATCTTTTTTATAACATTATCTGCGTTTTTAAGTCCACTTACTATTGCAATTTTTATTTCACGGTCAAAAGCTATAATGCTGGCTTCTTTAACACCTTCCATACCTCTAACCCCCTCAAAGGCAAGTGCACGTAATGCTGGAACTGGTGTATCACTTAAAACCTTACGTATAACAGCTTCAGTAACACCACCTGTTACTCCAAATATAACACCAGCTCCACTGCAACTTTGAAATGGTCTATCTAGTGCTTCTGGCTCTAACTCAGAAAATGCAATTCCTGATTCATTTATCATATTAATAAGCTCTTGCGTGGTAACTACATAATCTACATCTGGTATTCCATTAGTTTTGAATTCATCTCTGTCTGCTTCAAACTTTTTTGCTGAACAAGGCATAATTGCTACACTCACAAGTCTTTTATTATCGTCCTTATATTCTTCCTTTAATACAGCACCAAACATTTCCATAGGTGATTTACAACTAGAAACATTTTTCATTAAATCAGGATAAGTATTTTGTACATAATTAACCCAAGCAGGACAACAAGATGTAAACAATGGTAATTCTTCATTTTTTTGAAGCTTTGAAACAAACTCATTTGTTTCCTCTATAACTGTAAGATCTGCTCCTACAGAGGTATCAAAAATCTTATCAAATCCCATTTTTCTAAGGGCAGCTACCATTTTGCCCATTGCATTTCTTCCATCTGCTTCTTCTAATTTGCTACTTATACCAACTCTTACAGCAGGAGCTATTTGAACTACTACTCGTGTATTTTCATCGTTTAGGTCTTCCCAAAGCTTATTTGTACTACTCTTTACTACAATAGCACCAGTAGGACAAACTGCTGCACATTGGCCGCAAGAAACACATTTAGAATTTCCTATTGGTTCATCAAAAGCTGTAGTTACAGTCATTTTTGAGCCTCTTCCTACAAAATCAATTACTCCAACATTTTGCACTTCTTCACATACTCTTACGCAATCACCACATAAGATACATTTGCTTTTATTTCTTACTATAGCTACAGATGACTCATCTAATTCAGTCTCTTCAGCTGTATTAGGAAATCTTACATCATTTATTCCAAATCTTTTTGCTAACTCTTGAAGCTTACATGATCCACTTTGTTGACAGGTTGTACAATCTCTACAGTGATTTGCAAGTAATAGTTCAAGAATATTTTTCCTATATTTTCTAAGCCTTGGTGTGTTTGTGTATATTTCCATACCAGCTCTAGGAGGAGTAGAACATGCTGATTCCATATCTCCACGTTTAGTTTCTACCATACACATACGGCAAGCACCGTAAACTGAAAGTTCTGAATAAAAGCAGAATGTAGGTAGTTCAATACCAGATCTTCTAACCAATTCCAAAATATTTTTTTCACCTTTTATTTCTACAGGCACATTATCTATAGTCATAAACTGTCCACTCATTCTATTAATCCTCCTTTATAGCTTTAAATGGGCAAGTTTCAACACAAGCACCACATTTTATACACTTATTTTTATCAATTGTAAATGGTTCTTTAATCTTCCCTGAAATTGCTTCAACAGGACAAACTTTTGAGCATTTTGAACAGCCCTTGCACATATCTGGGTCAATAAATATAGTCTTAAGTTTTTGACAAGTTTTTGATGGGCATTTTTTGTGAGCAATATGAGTTATATACTCATCACGGAAATTCTTAATAGTGCTGACTACTGGTGATGGTGCTGTCTTTCCAAGTCCACAAAGGGCTGTTGCAGATATAGTATCTGCAAGTTCTAAAAGTAAATCTATGTCTTCTAATTTACCATTACCAGCCACAATGCCTTCAAGAATTTCAAGCATTCTCTTAGTACCTTCACGACAAGGAACACATTTACCACAAGATTCATTCTTTGTAAAGTTCATAAAGAATCTTGCAACTTCAACCATACAAGTATCTTCGTCCATAACTACAAGACCACCAGAACCTATCATTGCTCCTGCTTTTTTAAGTGAATCAAAATCCAGAGGTAAATCTAGGTGTTCTGAAATAAGACATCCTCCAGATGGACCACCTATTTGTACAGCTTTAAAATTTTTACCATCTCTTATGCCTCCACCTATATCAAAAATTACTTCTCTTAAGGTTGTACCCATTGGTACTTCAATAAGACCTGTATTTTCAATATTTCCTGTTAAAGCAAAAGCTTTTGTTCCAGGGCTGTTCTCAGGTCCGATAGATTTATACCACTCGGCACCTTTATTAATAACAATAGGAACATTGGCAAAGGTTTCAACATTATTAAGAACTGTTGGCTTTCCAAAAAGCCCTTGTTCAACAGTTCTTGGTGGTTTTACCCTTGGCATCCCTCTTTTTCCTTCAATTGAGGCAGTAAGAGCACTTCCTTCACCACATACAAAGGCACCAGCACCTTTATTGATTTGAATGTCAAAGCTGAAATCAGTTCCTAAAATATTTTTTCCAAGTATTCCATATTTTTTTGCTTGTTCAATAGCATTTGAAAGTCTGCTTACAGCTAAAGGATATTCAGCACGAACATATATATATCCTTTTTGTGCACCACAGGCTGCACCAGCAATCATCATTCCTTCAAGCACTCTGTGAGGATCTCCCTCCATTATGCTTCTATCCATAAATGCGCCTGGATCACCTTCATCACCATTACAAACAATAAATTTGATTTCTTCTTTTTGACGTTTTACTTGAGACCACTTACGACCTGCAGGGAATCCACCGCCGCCACGACCTCTTAAATTTGATTCTTCAATTTGCTTAATAACCTCATCAGAATCCATATCAAATAATGCTTTTTCAAAGGCAGAATATCCATCTATAGCAAGATATTCTTCTATTGAAGTTGCATCAATTTGTCCACAATGTTCAAGTGCAAGTCTAGTTTGTTTTTTGTAAAAAGGTATTTCTTCTTGTTTTGTATATACTTTACCATTCTTAGTATATGCAAGTCTTTCAACGCATTCATCATTTACAATAGTTTTATCTATAATTTCTGCGCAATCCTCTACTTTTACCTTTATATATAAATATCCAAATGGTTCTATCTTTACCAATGGACCCATCTCACAAAATCCATGACAACCACTTTTTTTAATTCCTATAGTTTCATCATGTGGTTCTTCTTCAAGTGCTACTTCACAATTTATCCCTTTTTCTTTCATTAATTTTAGAAATTCATCATAAATTTCTAATGAACCACCTGCAACACAGCCTGTACCAGCACATATAAGAATTTTTTTCTTTTCTTTTTCTAAACTATTTTTATAAGTATTTCTAAGATTAATTAAATCATTTCTATTAAGAAGCATATTATTTCTCCTCCCTAAGAGTATTTAAGAGATCTACTGCTTTTTCTGGATTCATAGCTCCATATACTTTGTCATTAATAGTCATAGCCGGAGCAAGTCCACAAGCACCAAGACAGGAAACCGTTTCCAATGTGAATATTAAATCATCTGTTGTAGTTTTAATTTCTGAAAGACTTAATTCTTTTCTTAGCTTATCTAATATAGGAATAGACTTCCTAACATGACATGCCGTACCATCACATATTTTTATCACATATTTACCCTTAGGTTCTAAAGAAAAATTTTCATAAAAAGTTGCCACACTATAAATTTTAGCAGTACTCATCCCAAGTTTTTCTGAAAGATATAAGAATGCTTCTTTAGGTAAATACCTATAAATTTCTTGTGTATCCTGTAATATTGCAATAATATTACTAGATTTAAATTCATGTTTTTCCAATATAGTATCTAGCTTACTATAATCAAATAATGTACTCATTGTTTGTTTAGACCTCCTTATTAATTTTTCATATGTCTTAATCCTTTGGCATAATTGTGTAAATATTTATTTACTTAATTTTTCTGTTAAGTTTTATATTTTTATCCACTATGAAATAATAAATCAAATAGTAGAATAACACGCATTGTTAATTTAATAACATTGAATTAATCAATTCTATTTCATATTATCACTATGCTTTTTATTTTTCAATTACTTATTGCAAAATATTCTGAATCTTTATAATTTTCTTAATTTTATTGGTGGATTTATTAACATTTATCTTTAAGGTTTCCTTTTTAAAACAATTTTATTTGAAATAAAAAAACTGTTGCAAAATGATTTTTCAACTCATTTTACAACAGCTATTTTATTTATCTATTGATTTAATAGCCCGCCTATTTCCTCACTTGTGAATTCATATTTTTTATTACAAAAGTTACATACTATTTCTTCAGTCTTTTTATCATCATATATTTCTTGAAGTGTTTCTCTCCCAACAGATATTAATGCTTTTTCAACTCTTTCTCTAGAACAGTCGCATTTATATTCTGGTTTAAGAGATTCTAATACTTTTAAATCCATGCCTTCAAATATATATTCTAGAATTTCTTCTATAGTTTTCCCTTCACTTATTAAAGTAGTTATTGGTGGAATTTCTTCTAATCTATATGTTACAACGTCTGCCAAAAGTTCATCAGCTCCCGGCATCATTTGAACTATAAACCCTCCAGCAGCCTTTATAGATAAATCTCTATCAACTAGTACTCCAAGTGATACTGCTGATGGTGTTTGTTCTGAAACTGTAAAATAATATGCAAAATCTTCGCCTATTTCTCCAGTTTGTATTGGCACTTGTCCAACATATGGATCTTTTAAACCTAAATCTTTTATTACATATAAAATTCCATCAGTTCCAATAGCTCCACCAACATCTAATTTTCCTTTTTCATTAAGTGGTCTATCTATATAAGGATTTCCTATAAAACCTTTAACAGAACCATCATTGTGAGCTGTTACAGTTATTCCATTTACTTCTCCTTTACCATTTATCTTTAAAGTAATAACTTCTTTTTCACTTTTTAAAGTTGTTCCAATTAATGCTCCAGCAGTTAACATTCTGCCAAAACCAGCAGCTGCTACTGGTGTACATTCATGTATGCCGCTACCTTCATTTACTAAATTTGTTGTAATTCCTGCAATTATTCTTATCATGCCATCTTTAGCCGTTGCTCTTACTATTTTATCTTCCATTATTATTTCATCTCCCACTTAATTCCGTTAAAAGTTAACAATTAACAATTAACAGTTATATATAATTTGCATTTTAAATTTAAATTTTTAACAATTTAACATTTTAATAATTTAATCCAAAACTATTTTTCTACTACATAAAGTATTCTTTCACTATTTTCTACTACTTCTTTTTCAGAATATCCTTCGAATTTTTTAAGAAGTTTAAACCCACATTGTGCTAAAACTTGTTCTATATATTCTTGCTTATATGCTCTTTCAAAATGTTCTTCTTCAAATTTTTCATAAAGTCCATTATCCTGCTTTACAAAAAAGGTTAAAAACATATTTAATACTTCTTCTTCAAAAGAATTTTCCCAGGTATAAAAAATTTCATCTGAACTGTATGTATAAATATTATTGCCAAGAATAGTAGAAAGTTTATAATATGAATTTATATCAAAAATAAATAATCCATCATCTTTTAAATGTTCATATACATTTGAAAAATAATTTAACAATTCATCCTCTTCTGTTATATAGTTAGTTGAATCAAGCACAGAAGTTATAAGATTAAATTTATTATTTAAACTTAACTCACACATATCTTGACATATTACCTTTGCTTTAATTTTATTCTTCTTAAATTTGTCAAAAGCAATATTTAACATATCATCAGATAGATCTACTGCATATGTATTTTTAAAATATTTTGCTACCTTAATTGCAACATTTCCTGTTCCACATGCTAAATCTAAATAGTCCTCAAATTTTATATTATTTTCAGTGCATAAATCTATTGTTTTTTCTGCAACTTTATCATAATCAATATCTTCATATATTAATTCATCATATATATTTGCAAATTCTTTATATGCCATGTACTTTACCACGCCCTTAATTTAGTGTACTAATTCATCTAATATATTATATCGTAATTCTTTACTTAGTCAATTAGTACTCATTACTTAATAGGCTTTATTTTAAAGTATTTTTATTGTCTTTTTTCCTTCTTGCCATAATTCCTCCTATTCGTCCAGTTTCCCCAGATGATAATCCACCCCATCCTTCTTTTCTAACCTTATCAGTTAAACCTAGTTCTTCTGCAATTTCATATTTAATTTTTTCTCTAAGCTTTTCTTCTTCTGTAAGCTCCTTATTTGCTTTAATCTTTGACTTTATTACCCTTTTCATATATTCGTTACTCATATTCAATCCCTGCCAATCTTAAATATCTTACATTATTAAATATTTCAATAATATTATTTCCTGCTATCTTATTATTATTCTATAAGATTATAGTTTGTATAATAATTTATTTCCGACGATTTCAAAATCAATGTATAAATATACACAATTCTTTATCATTCCCTAATTAATGGAATAGATTAATATAAATGAATAGATTTTTTCAACTAATTTACCCTATTGACTTGATATTTATTTAATATTTAACTATAGTATTTAGTATACATAAAAATTATAATAAATAAATTTAGGAGGGATTATTGTGTATAATGTTGCAATAGTTGGGGCTACTGGAAATGTAGGAAGAAAGTTTTTAGAAATTTTGGAGCAAAGAAATTTTCCAGTAAATAATTTATATCTTTTCGCGTCAAAGAGATCAGAAGGTAGTACTTTACCATTTAAAGGAAAGGACTATGTCGTTGAAGAAACTTGTGAAAAGAATATAAAGGATAAAAAAATAGATTATGCACTATTTTCAGCAGGTGGAGATGCTAGTAAAGAATTTGCACCTATTTTTGCACAGTATGGGGCTGTAGTAATTGACAATAGTAGTACTTGGAGAATGGATCCTCAGGTACCACTTGTAGTACCTGAAGTTAATCCAGAAGATATTAAGCTTCATAAAGGAATCATTGCTAATCCAAATTGTTCAACAATTCAAGCAATGCCTATAATGAAAGCTTTAAATGATAAATATGGAATCAAGAGAATTGTTTATTCTACTTACCAAGCAGTATCTGGAGCAGGTGTTCAAGGTATTAAGGATTTAGAAGATGGAATCAAAGGTATTGCCCCTAAGAAATTCCCTCAACCTATAGCTGGTAATGTATTACCTCATATAGATGTTTTCTTAGAAGATGGTTATACTAAAGAAGAAGAAAAAATGATTAAAGAAACAAGAAAAATACTTCATGAACCAGATTTAAAGGTAACTGCTACAACTGCTAGAGTTGCTGTTCTTAACAGTCATAGTGAAAGTGTAAATGTAGAACTTAATTCTGAATTTGATATAAAAGATATATTTGAATTATTAGGAAACACTGAAGGTGTAACTGTATATGATAATATTAAAGAATTAAAATATCCAACGCCTCTAGATGTCACAGGAAAAGATGATGTTTATGTTGGAAGAATCAGAAGAGACTTCAGCGTAGATAATGGTCTAAACTTATGGATTGTTGGAGATAACATAAGAAAAGGAGCAGCTCTTAACGCTATCCAAATTGCAGAAATAATGATAAAAGACAATAAATAGCTTGTAGTAATTTAAGTTGGAGGAATCTAAATGTCAATATTTCAAGGTTCAGCTGTAGCCATAGTTACCCCTTTTAATGAAAGTGGAGTTAATTTCAAAAAACTTGAAACTCTACTTGAATGGCATGTAAAGGAAGGTACCGATGCTATTGTTATTTGTGGAACTACAGGTGAAGCTACTACAATGACAGAAAAAGAGAAAAAAGATACAATTAAATTTACAGTTGATGTAATAAATAAACGAATTCCTGTAATAGCAGGAACAGGCTCAAACAATACAGTTTCTGCTATTTCCATGAGTAAATATGCAGAAGCTGCTGGAGTTTCCGGACTTCTTGTTATTACTCCATATTATAATAAGACCACTCAAAAGGGTTTGGTAAAACATTTTTCAGCTATAAACGCTGAAGTTAAAACTCCTATAATACTTTATAATGTTCCAGTAAGAACAGGAGTAAATATCTCTCCCAACACTTTAGTAGAACTTTCAAAATTAAGTAATGTTGTTGGTATAAAAGAAGCTAGCGGAAATATTAGTCAAGTAGTTCAAATGAAAGCCTTATGTAGAGAGTCTATGGATATTTATTCTGGAAATGATGATCAAATAGTTTCTATAATGGCTCTTGGTGGAAAAGGCGTTATTTCTGTTTTAGCCAATATAATTCCGAATAAAGTTCATGAAATAGCTGAAAAATGTCTAAATAATAACTTTAAAGAAGCTTTAGATATTCAATTAGATACTTTATCTTTAGCGAATGCTTTATTTATAGAAGCAAATCCAATCCCTATTAAAACAGCTATGAATCTTATGGGATTTGAAGTTGGAGGACTTAGACTTCCTCTTTGTGAAATGGATTATAAAAATGAGGATCTTTTAAAAGCTGTTTTAAAAGATAATAAATTGATGTAAGGTGATAAGATGATTAAAATAGTGTTAAATGGCTGTTCAGGTAAAATGGGTAAGATGATTACAGAATGTGCTTCTAAATTTAAAAATTTAGAAATTGTTGCTGGAATTGATAGGTTCCCAAGTAATACTTCATATCCTATATTTGAAACTGCAAAAGATTTAAATCTTGACTATGATGTTTTATTAGATTTTTCAAGAGCTGATGCTCTTCATAGTCTATTAGACTTAACTGAAAAAACTAATAAACCATTAGTAATATGCTCAACTGGATTTTCACCAGAAGACTTAGCTTTAATAGATGATAAAAGTAAATCTTTAAAGTTATTTAGATCAGGTAACATGTCTTTTGGAATTAATTTAATAAGTTCTCTTTTAAAGAAAATTACTCCAATGCTTTATGGAAACTACGATATAGAAATAGTTGAAAAACATCATAACCAAAAAGTAGATGCACCTAGTGGTACTGCAATAATGCTTGCTGATGCTGCTAAAGAATCTATAAATGATACAACTAAGTATGTGTATGGAAGAGAAGGTAATTCTAAAAGAGAAGAAAATGAAATTGGTATACATGCAGTTAGAGGTGGTTCTATTATAGGTGACCACGAAGTAATATTTGCTGGAACTGGCGAAGTAATAGAATTAACTCATAAAGCAATATCAAGAGAAGTTTTTGCTGTTGGTGCTTTAAAAGCATGTGAATATATGTCTTCTGTAGATAAAGCTGGCTTATATGATATGAATGATGTTATAGGACTTGAATAAGAATTACTTTATAGTAAGAAGAAACAGAATGGACAAAATCCCTTCTGTTTCTTTTTTATTATTTATCTTTATATACAGAATTATTTAATTAATTCCTTAATTGACTGTTCTAATTCACTTATATATTATAATTTATTCTTTAAATTTAAAAGGAAATCTTCATCTTTTGGCATCTTATATCTATGAGCCAATGTATTTCGTAATCTTCTTAATTCACTATAAATTTCAAAAAAAATTCATTGATTACTTTATTTGAACTTTTGATTGATGTATATAAATATGTAAAAATAACTACCCAATATTTATACTTGATAGTTATCTGAGAAATTTAAATTATTCTTTAATATAAGAACAACAATAATCTGCTACTTCTTTTATAATTAAACTAAACTTTGAATTTGCTGGAACTTCAAAACTTTCCCCTTCTTTATATGTAACAAACTTATCGCTTCCTGGTAACTTAACGTCCATTGAACCGCCTAAGATTTCCATTATTTCTTTATCTCCTGTTCCAAATTCATAGTCTCCTGGTAACATTATTCCGAGTGTTTTTCTTTCCCCATCGTCAAAAATTACTGTTCTACTAGTAACCTTCCCGTCAAAATATACATTTGCTTTTTTTACTGCTATAACATTTTTAAATTCACTCATTTTTAGCCCTCCTATTTATTTTATATTAAAGTGTCTTTTTTCAGTTAATTATTAACAGTTAAAAATGAACACCATAATTTTTCTTTATTTTATAAGTTATTAATTGTGTTTCGCATTTTAAGAACATTGTAAAGCAACTTTAAATACAAATTAAACTCCAGTCTTAAACTTCTGTAATCCAGTATTTTTCTATTTCTACAGACTCAACATATTCTTGTTTTAATATTGTAATTTTCTGATATTGTTCTGTTAATCCATGCATCTTTTGTGTATGTTCATTTGTCCAGATTTCCGTAAGACATATATCATCATCAGAATCTTTTGGCATGTAATAGTCATATTTGTAATTACCAGGTTCTTCTTTTGATAACTGAATAATCCCTTGTTCTTTTACCTTATTATAGAATTCATCTCTTTTTCCTTTAATGATGCGGTAACAGACATTTACCATTAATAATCTTTTCATTTTTCTTAAAGCATTTTCATAGTTAGATGCTTTTATGACTGCAAAATACTTTCCAAATTCCTTTGTCCACATATCCATTTCTTCTTCGATCTCATTTACTTCGTTCATAATAAAACAAACCATTTTACATGTTGTTTGTGCCATACCAGGTAATAATACAGAAAATCCCCACTCTGCGTCGGCTTTTTCATCTTCAAACCCATTTCTAGCATCGACAATAAAATTAATACCCACCTTTTCCTTAAGGAGTTCCCATGCAAATGTTGTTGGTTTTCTATAATCGTATCCACAAGCAAATTTTTTCCATGTAAGAAACACTGCTTTATCCTTTTCTATAAATTTTACATTACAAAACTCTGAATCAAACTCCTTCATCAATCTTCCCCCAATTTTATCTGAATGAATACAATTTTCAAATAACCTTTTTGATTTACTACACATTTAATTACTATGATGACACATTACTTACAAATTAAAAATTTAATTTTAAGAAACGCTCAATTCTATCAAATGCTTCCTTTAAAATTTCATCTGAATAGCAATATGATATTCTCATATAACCTTCCCCTAAAGTACCAAAAGCTGTACCTGGTACACAAGCTACTTTTCCTTCATTTAATAATTTTTCACAGAACTCTTCTGATGACATGTTAAATTTTTTAATTGAAGGGAATATATAAAATGCTCCTCTAGGCTCTGCAACATCTAAATTAAGTTCTTTTAATCTACTCATGCAATAATCTTTTCTTCTTTCAAATGTCTTTCTCATATTTTCAACATCATCAAGTGAATTTTTTAGACCTTCAAGAGCACCATATTGAGCTATAGATGGTGCACATGATACACCATATTGATGTACCTTAATTATTTCTTTCATATATTTTTCTGAGCATGCTACATATCCAATTCTAAGTCCTGTCATAGAAAATATTTTTGAAAATCCACTTACATATATAATTTTTTCTTTTATTTCTTTTTCTTGAGCTACAGAATAATAATCATCAAAAATTATAGCTGAATACATTTCATCAGTTATAACTATAATATCCCTTGCCTTTATTAATTCAACAAGTTCATCTCTTTGTGTTTTACTTAAAATTGCTCCTGTAGGATTTGAAGGAAAAGATAATATTAAATATTTTATATTTTGAGTATCTAATTTTTCTTTTATTTCATCTATATTCACTGTAAAATCATCATTTAAACTATAATTTACAACATCTGCGCCTATCATTATTGATATATTTTCATAGGCTGGATAAGCTGGTCCGGGTATTAAAATCTTGTCTCCTGCATTCATTAATGCAAATAATACTGAATATAAGCCTTCACTACCACCAACAGTTATACATATTTCATCTTTATCATACTCAATATCAAATGTCTTTAAATAAGTGCAGACACCTTCTCTAAGCTCATCTATGCCTGCATTTGAGGTATATGTTGTTTTATCTTCTTTAATAGCATTAATCATTGCTTCTGATACATTTTTAGGCACACTAAAATCTGGTTGCCCAATAGTTAATGAAATTGCCCCATCTACTTTTTTAACCTTCTCTGCAAACCTTCGTATACCAGAAATTTGAATTTTTTCAACTTGTTTATTCATAATTATACTGCCCCCTGTTAAGATAATATAAACTTATTTTACAACATTACTAAAATTCATTCAAACTATTTGTATTTTTATGCTTATTTCTCTTTTAATTATGATTAAACTTTATTATAATTAAACTGATTGTAAAATTACTAGAAAGGGTGATATGATGTCATATAATTTAACAGATCCTTATGAGATCGCTAGATTTATTAAGGAATCAAAAAAATCAACTCCAGTTAAAGTTTATGTTAATGGAGATTTAAGCAATGCTGAAATGAACGATGTAGAATGGTATGGTGCTAATGGATTTTATATACTAATGGGGGAATCTGATTCTATAACTAAAATAGTATTAGATAATAAACACCTTATAAAACACTTTAGAATAGAAAATGATAGAAGAAATTCTGCTGTTCCTATGTTAGATTTACTTGAAGTAGATGCTAGAATTGAACCAGGTGCTATCATAAGAGATAAAGTTATCATAGGTAAAAATGCTATAGTAATGATGGGTGCTGTAATTAACATTGGAGCTGAAATCGGTGACGGAACTATGGTTGATATGAATGCAGTAGTTGGAGCTCGTGGACAATTAGGTAAGAATGTTCATTTAGGTGCTGGAGCAGTTGTTGCTGGAGTATTAGAACCACCAAGTAAAGAACCTTGCATGATTGGTGACAATGCTTTAATAGGTGCTAATTCTGTAATTCTTGAAGGAGTTAAGATAGGCGCTGGTTCTGTTGTTGCTGCTGGTTCTGTTGTTACAGAAGATGTTCCAGATAACGTTGTTGTTGCTGGTTCACCTGCTAAAATAATCAAATCAGTAGATGATAAGACAAAAGATAAAACTCAAATTATGGATGATTTAAGAAAATAGAAAATTATTAGTTTAATTATTTAAACTTACATAAATACTATTAATAAGCAAGCTATCTTGAAATAAAAACTTAATTTTTATTTTAAATAGCTTGTTTTTTTACTTTAAAAGGCGTCTCAAAGTGATTTTTAATCATTTTGAAACGCCTTAAGGCTATAACATAAACTAGATTTGATTTCTTGTTTTTAAATATACTTAATATAAAAAAGAAAAACAATTATTTAATAAATAAACGTTAATTATTGACCATTATAGATTTTTAAGCTATTAATTATACTCGTGATTATTATACTGCCCCTTCTTCTCTTGCTATATCTTCTTTTTGAGCTCTTTCCATCTTTGAAATAGAAACTTCATAGGCAATTTTCTTTATTACTTCGCTGTCAGAAACCTTTTTTTGGTATTCTCTGCTTTGAAGTCTTCCCCATACTTTAATATTATCCCCAACACTTAAAGTTTGGCAGAATCTTGAATTTCTTCCCCATGCAATAGTTGGAATGTAATCTGATTTATTATAAGCTCTATTTACAGCTAATAATACATCTGCAATTTCACGGCCAAAAGGAGTTGTCCTATATATAGGTTCCTTACAAATATATCCATCCAAGAATATTTCATTAGGATTTTTACTTCTTTCTGGGCATGGTTCAATGTTTCTTGCAAAAACAGTAAGTATAAGCTTATTTGATCCATCTATAAATTTATTATAAGATCTTAGTTGCCCTTCTACAATTACGTCTATTCCTACATCTAACTTAATATCACTAAGCAGCCTTTCTGAAACAGTAATATTTAACGTATCTACTGAATCGCTTAATCTCATTACATCCAAATCAAAAGTGTAGAATCCCTCCCCATACATTTCATGACTAAACTCTAATCCAGATGTTACCTTACCTTCAAGGTAAATTTTGTTATTTAGCATTAAATTATCCATTGTAATCCCTCTCTCCATCGGAAATTATTTTATTTTGTGTAATATATGCTCCCACTAGCATATATTACCATTATAATACAAAAACTAGTTAATTTTCAATAAATATTATTATTTTTATCCAATAACTAACTTCCACTAATAAATCACCCGACCTAAATGAGAAAGTGATTCACTCCAATTCCTTGAATTAGGTTCTCTACTTTTCTTTAGATGGTGATAAGTGTCACTAAGTTTCTGGACATTGTGACCCCCTTAAGTTTACATTGTGTCCCTCGAGAGTATAAGTTCAGCTAAGATTCAACTTGCTGAATCAACTTTCATTTTATGTTGAATCCCTTGATTGTCTACACTATAATCTTCAGAATATATTATTTCACCTACAGTTTTAAACTCGTAGCCCTTGTCTTTTAGCTCTTTTATAATTCTATCTAAATTATCAGGAGTATATTTTGCATTATGAAAAAGAATAATAGAACCCGGCTTAACATTTTTCATTACTCTGTTATATTCCCTTTCAGGTGATATTTCCTTCCAATCAACAGAATCAACATCCCATTGTATAGTCATATATCCTAAGCTTCTTACCTTTAAAAATGCTTCTTTATTATAATCTCCACTTGGAAATCTAAATAGCTTTGGCTTTTCACCTGTATATTTTTCAATAACTTCATTAGTTTTTTCTATTTCTTCCTTCATTTTATCTGCTCCAATTTTAGTAAAACTCGGGTGCTTATAACTATGATTTCCTATTTCATGCCCCCCTTCTTTTATTGCCTTCAGCTTATTAACATTTTCTTCACTATAATTAACCCATCCACCCATTATGAAGAATGTTCCTTTTACATTATATTTCTTTAATATGCTTAATATTACTTCTAGATTATCTTTTTCCACCCAATTTACATCAAAAGTTAGACTGACTACTTTCTCTTTTGTATCAACACAGTATATAGGTTCTTCTTCATGAATATTTCCCATAACACCAATAGTTCTATTAATTCCAATAGACACAATTATATAAAAAAATATTATAATTAAATTTATTCCTATCCTCTTTTTCTTCCATATCACTTTTTATACTCCTTTTAATTTTGTATCTTCTATTTAAACTATATTCATTGAAAATGCTTTTATGCTACTTTACATAGTTTTTAATTTTATTTGTTCCTATTTTCACGTAAACATAATTTGTGATATAATAAAAATAGATTTTCATTAGTTATGGAGGTAGTTATGTACAAAAATTCATCAGAACTCGCAGAAAATAAGTTACTAATGTTATATGTATTAAAATCAATAAAAGAACCAATATCAAATACTCAGCTTACTGAAATAATTCTTGAAAATAACTTTATTAATTATTTTACATTTCAGCAATATTTGTCTGAGCTTGAGGAATCTAAATTTGTTGAATATCAAGAAGCTAATGATAAAAAATTATTGATATTAACAGAAAAAGGAGATAATGTTCTTTCTTTATTCAAAGCTAGAATATCCCCTTCACAAATTTCTATTGTTGATGAATATATAAAAGAAAAGATAAGTACTATAAAAAAGGAATTAACTATACATGCTGACTATACTCTTGGTAGTGGCGATGATAGCTTTATAGTTGATCTCAAGGCAATCGAAGATCAAGCTTTGTTAATGGAGCTAAAACTATCAGTTCCTACTAAAAAGCAAGCAGCTTTGATTTGTAACAAGTGGAAAGAAAATCCTTCTGAAATATACACAAATGTAATTAATATATTAATTGATTAATATATCTGTTTAAGGCATAATCAAAAAAATAACAAGTCAGACAAGGAAGTATATTTCCCGTCATACTTCCTTGTCTGACTGAAAATATACATCGCATCATGGACTTGTTATTTTATTTCATATGCCTAACTAAAGTCATAGCATTAGGTTCTTTTCCTAGTGGTATGACTTTTATTTCTTTATTTTCTATTCCTATTATATTTAATTTACCATTTAAGTAATCTCCAACAAATATATTTTCTTTAACCTTTATTATTCCCCTTGGCATTCCACCAATAATTATTTTATTTTCTTCTGTAAGTTTTTTTAAATTGACAATACTTATAGAACCATCTGATAAATTTGAAACATATATATAATCATTGTCTTCGAACAAATCTACTGGTGATAATCCAACTTCAATCTTACCTATTAATTCTAAAGTCTTTAATTCAATAATTCCTATACTTCCGTTTTTATCATATCCAAGATAACTAATACATACATATAAGTATTTTCTATTATTTGATATGCTAATTTTTATAGGAGTATTTTCAACTTTAATTCTTTTTATCTCCTTATTATTTATATAATCTATTACGGAAATACTTTCTTCTTCCATATTACTTATAAATATAAGATTTTTTTCTTCTTCTAATGCAATATTATGAGGAAACCTACCTGTTGGTATCTCAAAATTAATCCTTTCATTTATTAAATCATATATTATAAGGGAGTTGGATTCCCCACAAGAGACATATGCTATACCATCATGAGCAACTATATCATTTGGATGTGCTCCTATATATAAATTATTTTCTTCTTTAAAATTCTTATAATCTATTAAAGAAATACTATTATTATAATTATTAGCTACTAAAATTTTATCTTCATATATCGATAATCCATGAGGGCCAAATGGACTTTCATCAGCCGATAAAATTATACTTTGATTATTAAAGGTTTCAGTATTTATCTTGTTTAAGCTATCTGAACCAGTATTACAAACAACAATATAACTCATCCCATTCCACCCCTTTATAAATAATCATGTCCATATCTCTAATATATTCTAAAAACATATTATTGGCACAACTTCTTAAGTGTATTATCTTTATTTATTGACAAATTTCATATATAATAAGAAGTATTCATTTTAAGCTGAGTATATGATTTTCATAAAATCATTTTGCAAATATATAAGTTCTAATTAATTTGCTATATTAAAACCATGTATGGCAACTGAGTATATGCAGTTTATTTATTGAAACATATATAAGCATAAAATTAATTTTTTTATTAAAAGGAGTGTTTTTAATGTTTTCTTATAAAACATCTGGTGTTTGTTCATCAAAAATTAATCTTCAAATTTCAAACAATATTATCGAAAATGTAGAATTTGTTGGAGGCTGTGCGGGAAACCTTTCAGGCATTGGTCAATTAGTAAAAGGTATGTCAGTAGATGATGTAATTAATAAATTAAATGGTTTAGATTGCAAAGGTAAAGGGACATCATGTCCAGATCAATTATCTAAAGCTTTATTAGAATGGAAAAAAGAAGCTATATCATAGTAATTACTACTTAGTCTTATAGAATTTTCAGTTTTATTTTATTCGTAATTATAAATTAACTTACTAAATAATATACAATTCTATAAAAACAAATGGACTCCTATCTTAAACTTATATCTTGTAGGCTTGAACACTTTTTTATATGTTCTGCTTATGGAAACAGTTTAATTAAGGAGTCCATTTATATTTAATTATTGGAGATAAAATTTTCTTTCTCCTGATAATAAGGATAATGTTCCTGTTATTTCTTCTATTACATCTTTATAACTTAAATATATGTCAATATTTATATTTTGATAATCATCACTTATTTCTTTTATCTTCCCATATAGATATTTTCCATTATCCATTAAATTCTTTAATATTAAAGTGCTTTCTTTAGGAATATACCCTATTACATAACCATCTGCAGTTGAAATTAAAATTGCATTTGAATCATATTCATTATTAGGTTCTCTTTTTAAATATAACATATTACCTTCCATTAATTTATTATACACTTCACTTATATCTACATAATTTATTCCAGCAACATATATATTATTTAAATATATATCTTTAGTATGTTCCTCTATATGCATATTATCTTTAATTTCAATATACTTCTTTTCCTTGTTATTTGTTTCAATAAGAAGAGAATTAAGAGTTCTTCGTATCGAGCTTACCATTTCACCCTCAATAACATCATAAATAAGTTCTTTGTCAAATGAATCAAATTCTTCTCTAAATCTTTGAAGATTGGTTACAGCTTGAATTCTTGTTTCAATTAAAGGTGATTTTAATGCTTTAAGATTAAGTTCTTTGTATTTATCTGGAAAATCTTCATATTTTGAATATTTTATTATTATAAAAAAACAAATTTGTGCTATATCTTCATAAGCTAAATTATCTATTCTCATTTCATCTTGACCACTTAATAATTGATTCATAGGCAACTTTTTTAGGCCTAAATTAAAAACACATTTTTTTAGCGATTTATTTCCTATTGAAAATGCATATTTATATAACAATGGATTAATATTATCTCTTTTTAAAATTATTTCAAATTCTTTCTTTTTTAACTCATAATTAGTTTTTTCCGAACAGCTTATTAAAACACTACTTTCAATATTCTCATTTGAAATTTGATCCGCTATTATTTTATTCCACATTTCCTTCTTACAAATCTTTTTACAATTTTCAATTATCTCTTTAACTTGATTGCTAAACTTAAAGAAACTATGACTTCTTTTTGTTTTGTAATCATCAATTAAAATAGCTTCTATTGAATAAATAATTGAAATTACAGAATATAAAGAATATATTTCCCCATCAACCTTATCAATAATTTTTACTAATTTATCACAAATCTTTATTCCATCTTTAATTTCATCTAATCCATAATCTGAAAGCATCATACTAAATGATTTTGCAAATACTTCAATTTCTGCTCCATTAAACTCATGGTTTTCTAAATACTCTAAAAGATCTATTGAAAGCATACTACTAGATAGTAATTCAGGGATTCCTACTTTATTAAGTGCACCCTCTTCAATCATCCACTTTCTTATTTCATGATTTATTGGACTTAAATTCATTACACAAAATACTTTTCCATATCCATTAGATTTTTTTGCTAATTCAAATATAATATTATTACATTTTCCCATATGCTCATAAGCTTTAATTACATAGAAAATATAATCATTATGAATAGAAAAAACTGATAAAATCTCTTTTATATTTTCAATCTCGCAAATAGGTGCAAGTATTAATCCTAGTTTTATTTCCTCCCTTGAATTACTTTTAATAATCATCTTTCTTATTAGATTATTTATTTTTGAATTATCTGTGTTAATTTCAAATGAATCCTTAAAAGTCTTAATAAAACTCTCATAATAGTTTATAATCGGATTTAAATTTATATATTCATTTATATTGGATAAAGTTTCATCACTAAATTCATCCTTTAATAAAATTTTTACAAGTCTATTTGCTAATCTATTTTTTTCATATGGTTTAAGTAACTGTGTTCTATTTGTAATACAATTAAACTCTTTTATCCCAGCTGTTTCAAAATCTTGATTACTATATAGTTCACCTGAGTTGTTGTCATAAAACTCTTTTAGATTATAATATATTGATTTCTCTTTATTAGTCGAATTCTCTTTATTTTTCCTAACCATATAACCTATATTACTCCTTTTAAGTGAAATTCAAAAATGATATTTAAAATCTACTACTTACTTAACCTTCCAAATAAACTTCTATACTTCGATTAATTAAGCTTGTTTTGCACCGTATAAAGATTACTCTTTAATTATTGAAGTTATAATTTTTCTCATATCTCCTATCATGTATAATGATCCACTTATTAATATTAAATCTTCTTCATTAGCTTCTTTTAATGCTAACAAAAGAGCTTCTTCATAATTCTCTAATGCAACAACATTAGAATTACATTTTAATATTTCTTTTTTTAGTTCTTCGCTAAGTTCAGCTCTTTCACTATGAGGTGTTAATGCATAAACTTTTTCTGCTATCGGAGTTATTTCTTCTATCATTTCTTTAACTTGCTTATCTGCTAAAATCCCAAGTAACAGATATATTTTATTATATTTAAAGTATTTCTTCACATTCTTTCTAAGAGCTTTAATTGCATCTATATTATGTGCTCCATCTATTACTATAGTTGGTTTCTTTCCTAATACTTCAAGCCTTCCTATCCATTTTACATCCTGCAAAGATTTTTCTATTATATCTTTATCTATAGAAATATTTTCTACTTCACATAGTACTTCTATAGTATTTAAAGCTACTCCTAAATTTAATATTTGATGTTCTCCAAGTAAAGGCAAATTAATTGTATATGTGTTTTTATAACTTTTAATTTGTAAATTTTGATATAAATCTTCATAATTAATATCAATTAATTTCCCATTTTCTTTTTTTACAAAATAGACTTTTGAATTCTTTTCCTCTGCTATCTTTAATATAGCTTCTTCTACTTCTTTTTCTTGAGGATATAATATAACTGGTACACCCTCTTTTATTATCCCAGCCTTTTCTTTTGCAATATCCTTTAAATTATCTCCTAAAATGTTCATATGATCTAAACTTATAGAGGTTATTACACTAACCTTTGGCGTTAATACATTAGTTGAATCTAATCTTCCACCAAGACCAACCTCAATCACACCATAATCTACTTTTTCATTATAAAAATGTAAAAACATAAGTGCAGTTATAATTTCAAATTCTGTTGGATGTTCATATCCTTCTTCTATAACTTTATCTATAGCAGCTTTTACATCTTCAAGTAATCTTACTAGAGTATCTTTGTTAATCTTCTCTCCATTTATCTGAATTCTTTCTTCAAATTCCTCTAAATACGGAGAAGTATACATTCCAACTTTATATCCAAAACCTCTTAAAATCTTTGTAACCATAGCTGTAGTTGACCCTTTTCCATTGGTTCCTGCTATGTGTATTAATTTTATTTTGTCCTGTGGACTTCCAAGCAGTTCTAAAAGTCTAAAAGTTCTTTCAAGTCCATAATTAGAACCAAATTTCCCAACGCTTGAAATATAATCCATTGCATCTTTATAAGCCATATTCATTTTGATTTACCTCGTGTCTTTTCTAATATAATAAAATTTTAATTACTTCTATTATACTTTAATTATTAGGGAATGACTAATATAAACTTGAATTAGTCATGTAATCTTTGCAAATATTTCTATAACTACATTTAGTATAAATTTTTTGCATAGAAACTGAGCATTATCAAGTTATTTCTAATTATTTGATAATTCAATATAAAATTAATTTCCAATGATTAGTATTTTTGCTTTAATATATACTATTTTTTTAATTTAGCTATTTCATTCCATATAGAAGATATTAAAATACTACTTAACAAAATAATACTTATTATTAACACTGAATTTGTAACTGAAATTTCAATTTTCCAAAACAATAGCACAAGCTTTAAGCCTGTAAATATCAATATAGCACCTACGCCATATTTCATAAACTTAAATACATTATTCATTTTTTGTAGTATATAATACATACTCCTAAGTCCTAATATAGCAAATATATTAGATGTATAAACTATAAATGTATTTGTAGTTATTGAAAAAATAGCTGGTATAGAATCTATTGCAAATATAATATCAGAAAATTCTATTATTATTAGTACAACTAAAAGAGGTGTTGCATAAATCACTCCATTTTTTTTAATTATAAAGTTATTTCCATGAAAAGTATTAGTTACAGGTACTATTCGCCTTAATACTTTTACAGCAAAGTTATCTTGAAATTGAATATTATTATTTTCTCCAAGAAACATTTTAACTCCACTAAATAAGAGTATTAATCCAAATATAGAAAGTAAAAAACTAAATTTACTTACTATGGCTACTCCTAATAAAATAAATATTAAACGTAATACCATGGCGCCTATAACTCCATATAATAGTACTCTCTCTTGATATTCTTCTCTTATTTTAAAACTTGAAAATACCATTATAAATAAAAATAAATTATCTAAACTTAAGGACATTTCAACTATATATCCACCAAAATATTCAATAGCTGCCTTTTCACCCTTTGTATAAAATATAAAAATATTAAATAATATTGAAAGCATTATCCAAAAAATTAAATTAAGTAAAGATCTTTTGGTTTTCAAATTAAATACCTCCTTGCATAGTACTCTCAGACACATGAAATAAAATAACAGGCCAAAGATGCGCTGTATATTTTGTGTCAGACAAGGAGGTAAGTTTTGCTCATAGCGAGCTATTAGTGAAACTTGCCGTCGCAGTATGACGCAAAATATACAAGCATACTGGTCTGTTATTTTTTGATTGTGCCTAAACTATGTATATTAATATTTATTCTGTTATATCCTTACTTAATAAAATTTTTAAATTAATTTTCCATTACTTCCAACTGAATATCCATCAATAACTGTATTAACAGCTAAAATACCATCAGCTTGGAGATAATACCACTCATTATCTATCCTATTCCAACCAGTTTTCATAACACCTTTAGTTCCATCACTTATTCTATTTAAGTAATACCACCTGTTATCTTTATCTTTTAGCCATCCTGTTTCCATTATTCCTTTATCATTTATAAAGTACCAGTTATTTCGTTTAATATCCTTAATCCACCCCTTAGCTAAATCTTCTCCCTGAAGATATGCCCAGCTTATTTCATCAATATACTTACTTAATAAAGCATTTGATTGTTTTGGTAATATTTTATTCCATCCTTCAACAGCTATATCATCTTCATTTAAATCGAATTGAGTAATTAAATAATGTTTTTTATTAGTTGTATTTATTTCAACTATATCATCAGCCACGCTAAACTTATCTTTAATTAACATGAATTTTCCTAGTTCTTCACTATATGAATAGATCTTGTTTGGCTTTATCGTACTTTTAAATTTCATATTTACTATTGAATTTTTTTCAAAATGATCATTGCTTTTCAAATAGATCCCAATACACTCATCTTTTTTCATTACTCTACCTAAGAGTCCGCTCTTAGTAGTTTCTACGTTATTATTCATCCTATCTTTATATGACCAATTTGAAACCTCTAATCCGACATTATTTTCTCGAACTAATGGCATAATAAAGTTTTTAGCAATTTTATGATCTAAAGATGAGGGATGGCTTTCCTTAAGATCAACATCCTTGCTTTCATTATTAATTTTTATAGTAAAATCATTAATATAATTTTTAACGTTTCTTATATTGCTTAATTTTTTTGAAAAATTACTATTTCTATCTTTACTAATTTCCTTATTAGTTTCATTTAGATTATTTTGTTCATCCACCTCTTCATTTAAGGATTCTTTATGTTCATTTGAGTTATTTTGATCTTGTTCTGGTGTTAAATTATTTTGCTCTCTTGGTTCAGCCATCTCATCTTTTGCTGTAGGTTCTTGTGGTTTAGTTGGTTTATCATTTCCCCTGTCTGCTTCTTTTTCCTGTGGGTCACGTGGTTTGCTTGAATCCTCATCTTGAGTTGATTCGTCTGGCTCATTCGGCTTATTGTTCTCCTCTTCTGATCCCGATTCCTTTGGGTCACTTGGTTTATTGGGTTCTTCCTCAGTTGGATCTTGTGACTCATTATGGTTATTTTCATCTTCCTTTAGTATCCATTTTGCATATAATTCAGGATCTTTTATAACTAAATCCGAATCTAGAATTTCTCCTAAATCAGCTAACATATTAACTTTATTAATGCATTTTGATTCCTTGTACCATCCTTCTATTTCATAACCTTCTCTAGTAATATTAGGTGGTTTTAATGAGTTCAATTTATCTTCTTGAGTTATTTTGAATTCAAAATTTCCATAATTATAATTCCAAATAACTTTTGCTACTTTTAATTTACTTAAAAAACTTAAATACATTGGCTGAGTTTTATAATCTAAAGGATAAATCCATTCATTTACACTACTACCCTCCACTATACTTTCTTTCAAAGAAGGAATTTTAGGATTCCCAAATCTTATTTTTCTTAAACTTTCGATTCCAGCAAATGCATAATTTTCAATATTTTTAGCCTTTTTTAAATAGATTTCAGTAAAATTACAATCTCTAAAACAATTTTCGCCTATCTCTTCAATATTAGTTAGTATGTTTTGATTTAATAATCTACAAGCTTTAAAACATTCATTCCCTAGCCTTTTTATATTTTTCAAGTTATCTATTTCTAACTTACTACAATTTATGAAAGTTCTTGCTGGCAATTCAATTAATTCATCATTGAATTCTCCTATGTCATTTAATTCTCTACAAAGCTCAAAACTACTCTGCCCATTAAATTCTTTTATTTCACTTAAATCTATGTTTTTTAGAGAATAGCATTTATCAAAACAATGTCTTTCTATCTTGTGCATATTCTTAGGTATTTCTACATTTAATATTTTTGTACAATTTTGAAAGCAATTTTGCCCAAAGACACATTCAATATTACCTAAGTCTATACTCTTAAGTTTAACTTTATTTTTAAATATCTCATCTAAAATTTCAATTAAATTTCCAGATGAATCACAGAATCCCAAAACTTTGTCTCCTATAGTTATACTTTTTGTATTGCTATTACTTTCATTAAAAGCTTTTACATGTATATATTTAACTTTAAATGTATTTCCATTATAATTAACTTCATTATCCACTATTATCTCATCTGTATTACCTGATCCTTTATATGACCAAAGTATTACTCTACCATCATTTTTTTCTTGATCTAAAATTTTATAAATATTATTATCAATAGTAAAAAAATCTGCATTTTCAGCTTTAGCAGTCTCTTCAATACTATTTGTTGCTTCATTAGCTTCTTGCTTTTGAATACTCTTTGATTCTACTTGTGCATAAGCCGTTTTACCATCCAATACACATGCTATAGTAATAATAATTGCAAAGAAAATTCTATTCATAGTACTTTCCGGAGTAACCTTATAATTAAAACCTGTAATTTTTGCTTTTTTATTTAAATTTAATATATTCTTTAATATTGCTCTATCCTCCTATATAATTTATTTTAAATAATATGTTCTTATTTCGAATATTAATATTTAATCCTTAATACTATATTTATACTGATTTTTCTTCTATTATTACCATACTTTTAAAACTGTAAACAAAAAAGACATTACCAGAATTATTATCTAGTAATGTCTTTTTTACTTATAATTTATTTAATTTAATGATTCAATTCTAACTTTAACAGCTTCAAGCATTTCAACATATTTTACTCTCTTTTCTTTTTCTGCATCTATAACTGCTACTGGAGCTTTAGCTACAAATCCTTGATTTCCTAGCTTTTTATCTATTCTATCAATTTCACCTTCTAATTTCTTTAACTCTTTATTTAATCTATCTAGTTCTTTTTCTTTATCTACTAAATCTAAAAGTGGCATAAATAATTCTCCACCTTTAACAACTAAAGATACAGCATTTGCTGGAACATTATTTTTATCAGCTATAAATTCAACTTCCGAAGCTGAAGCTAATTTTTCAATATATGCACTTCCTGCATTAAATGCTTTCTTAGCATCTTCTGCTATATAGCAAATTACTTTAGCTTTTCTTGAAGGTGGTACATTCATTTCAGCTCTTACATTTCTTAGACCTTTTATAGCTTCTATTACAAATGCCATATCATTTTCAGCTTCTTTGTTTACTAAAGCTTCATTAAATATTGGCCAAGCTGAAGTAGTTATTGTTTCTTCATTGCTTAAATGAGTGAAGATTTCTTCTGTTATAAATGGCATAGCTGGATGTAATAATTTTAATCCTGTAATTAAAACAGTATTTAATACATTATAAGCTATTCCTTTAGATTTTTCATCATCACCATAAAATACTGGTTTAACAAGTTCTATATACCAATCGCAGAATTCAGTCCACATAAAGTCATAAACTTTTTGCATAGCAATTCCAAGTTCATACTTTTCCATATTATCTGTAACTTCTTTAACTAAAGTGTTCATTTTAGATAAAATCCACTTATCTGCTAAAGAATATTCTTTGCAATCTTTGTACTTGTTCATTATATCTTTATCAAGATTCATCATAACAAATCTTGAAGCATTCCAAATCTTATTAGCAAAGTTTCTTGAAGATTCAACTCTTTCTGGATAATATCTCATATCATTTCCTGGTGCATTACCTGTCGCAATCATAAATCTTAAAGCATCAGCCCCATAAGTATCTATAACTTCTAATGGATTTACACCATTCCCTAAAGATTTACTCATTTTTCTACCTTGAGAATCTCTTATAAGACCATGTATAAGTACTGTATCAAATGGAGTTTCATCCATACAATGAAGTCCTGAGAATATCATTCTTGCAACCCAGAAGAATATAATATCATGTCCAGTAACTAAAGTACTTGTTGGGTAGAAATAATCTAAATCTTCTGTTTTATGTGGCCAGCCTAGTGTTGAAAATGGCCATAATGCTGAAGAGAACCATGTATCAAGTACATCATTATCTTGTTTTAAGTTAGTTGATCCACACTTAGTACATGATTTTGGAGCTTCTTCAAGTACCATCATTTCGTTACAATCTTCGCAATAAAAAACTGGTATTCTATGTCCCCACCATAATTGCCTTGAAATACACCAATCTTGAATGTTTTCCATCCAGTTGAAGTAAGTCTTTTCAAATCTTTCTGGAACAAACTTAGTTTTCTTATTTTTAACTACTTCTACAGCTGGTTTTGCTAAAGATTCCATTTTAACATACCATTGTTCAGATATTATTGGTTCTACTGTAGTACCACATCTATCATGAGTTCCAACATTATGAGCATGATCTTTAATTTTAACTAAAAGACCTAACTCTTCTAAATCTTTAACTATAACTTTTCTTGCTTCATATCTATCTAAACCTTTATATTTTCCACCTAAGTGATTTATAACACCTTTATCATCCATAACTCTTATGATTTCAAGATTGTGTCTCTTTCCTACTTCAAAATCATTAGGATCATGAGCTGGAGTCATTTTTACAGCACCAGTACCAAATTCTAAATCTACATAGTCATCGGAAACTATAGGAATTTCTCTATTTAGTAATGGCAATATTACATTCTTACCAATCAGATGCTTATATCTTTGATCATTAGGATTAACCGCAACTCCACTATCTCCAAGTAATGTTTCAGGTCTAGTTGTTGCAATTTCTAAAACCCCAGAACCATCAGCTAATGGATAGTTAATGTGCCAAAAATGACCTGCTTGTTCTTCATATTCAATTTCTGCATCAGATAATGCAGTTTGGCAATGAGTACACCAATTAGTTATTCTATTTCCTTTATAAATTAAACCTTGATTATAAAGCTTAACAAAAACATGTTTTACAGCAGCACTAAGATTTTCATCCATTGTAAAAGCTTCTCTCGTAAAGTCAGCTGATACACCAAGTTTCTTAACTTGATTTCTTATTTTTGCTCTGTATTCATCGCTCCATTCCCAAACTTTTTCAAGGAATGCTTCTCTTCCCATTTCTTTTTTATCTAAACCTTGTTTAGCTAATTCATTAGCAACTTTAACTTCTGTTGCAATAGACGCATGGTCTTCTCCTGGTAACCATAATGTACAATATCCTTGCATTCTCTTAAATCTAATAAGCATATCTTGAAGAGTATCATCAAATGCATGACCTAAGTGAAGCTCACCAGTTATATTTGGTGGTGGCATGATTATTGTATAAGGCTTTTTATTTTTATCAATTACTGGTGTAAAATAACCTTTTTCTTCCCAATTCCTATAAATCCTATCTTCAAATTCTTTTGGATCATATGTAGTTGATATGTTTTTAATTTCTGACATTTTCATTCCTCCAAGCTTTTAATTAATAATTGAGAATGGACAGTTGATAATTATGGTATTGGTTCTTCATTGTCCATTGTTTATTTACATACAAAAAGAGCCTTCATCACAAAAAGGACGAAGACTCGCGGTACCACCTTTATTTCCACATAAGCATGCACATAATAATATGTCTTGCTCCAATGGACTCTTAATTTAAATAACGATTTAGATAAACCGTCTTTAGCTACTATTAATTTCACTAAAGAAGCTCAAAAGCTACCTTCAAAACCTTCAACATAAGGGTTTCCAGCAATCCCCTCTCTCTTACTAGTTCTTTTTAATCTATGTTTTACTAAAAGAACTGTACTCCTCAACTCATTTGATTGAGTTTCCTATAATGCCTCCGAATTTTTACTCCTCTTTTTCATTGCTTTTAATTGTATTCAATATATGAAATTAATCTTACATAAATTTATTGAATAAGTAATTCATATAAAAATGTAGATTTCACTGTGTAAAAGTTCGAGAACGCAAATATAAAAGCTCTAAAGAGAAAGTTCTGCTATCCAAATATAAAATTTGGAGCATCACTTTTTTGGCATTCACTTTTGGAACTCTCACTTTTAGTTCTCTAATCATAATATATTAATGCATAAATTTTGTCAATAATAGATTTTTTCCTGCTTTATTAATTTAATTTCTTCTTACTCTATTAACGTTTATTTTTGTTATAAAGCCCTATATAATTAACTTTCACTGCTACTAACAATATCTAACAAGTTTCTTAATTAATTCTTTAGTGTCTTGAAATCTGAATAATATTATTCTCATTTTTTAAAGTTCTTATAGTTAAGTTATTCACATCAGTCTGTAAATCATCCATCTTATTAGTCAAGGCATAAATAACTTCTGTATTTTGTTTATATCCATCAAATAAAGCTTCAATCTTAGGTTTAATATCATTTTCAATGGTCATATTAGTTTTACGAACTTCATCTTCTAATTTATCAACTTTACTTTCTAATTTATCAAATTTAGAATCTAAATTATCTAACCTTCCATTAATATCAGATTTCATACCTTGGACTTCTGAATACATCTTAGTAAGTAAATCAAACATCTCGTTGTTATCTGCCATTAATATATCATCTCCTTTGCTTTAGTTATATTTTATATTAAACTGATTATTTGATTATTTGCAGAGTACAATATATATGTTCTTAAAAATATAGACAACTTAAATTTAATTCTTATTGTTAATAATCATAAACAAATTTACTATTCAATAAATGAACTTTGGTAATTAAAATATATATTACATTATATATTAACTACAAGCACATCATACCCAATTTTACTAGAATTATTATAACATGAATTTAACTATAAGTGTTAATACAATCTATAGTATAATTATTACCAACATTGCAAATAACATGAGCATATATGTTCTTTTTATTACGAAAAAATAGCAAGCACGTATGTTATTATAATTAACTTGCTATTTTCTTTTATATTTTAATTCTTATTTTTAAATACATTTAGCATATATAAATTCTTAAGTTTTCCTTTTAGGCAGAAAGATACACTGTATTTTCAATCTCAAAATAAACAATATATCAAAAATCTTACTTTCTATAATAATTTATTAAACAGCCCGATAAAATAATATTTCTTTCTTCTTTAGATAATCCTTTAAGTTGAAGTTTAAAATCTTTCCCTTCATAATCATTAATAAGTTTTGCAGCTACTTCCTCTTTTCCTTCCAAAACAGCATCTTTAATTCCTTCAATCACTATATAATCTCCATTATTAAAATTTATATTTTCTGATGGATCAATTGTGAAAGGTAACATCCCCCAATTAATTAGATTACTTCTGTATCTCTTAGTTGCATATTCAAAGGCAATGTTAGCACTTCCCCCTAAAACTCTTTGACATGATGCCGCTTGCTCTCTTGCGGAACCATCTCCCGGTTTTCTTGCAAAAATAGCACTTCCGATTAGAGTATTTTGAACTTCAAGTCCATCTACTATATTCTTTAATTCTTCTGAGTTTAAATTAATTTCATTAACTGCTTTAGCTTTCGCCACATATTCAGGATCTTTTCTAGAAAGAGTGAATTCTGCTAGCTTTAAAGGATTTGAACGGTAAGATGAGATTTCTCCTGAAGGTATAAGTTCATCTGTAGTTGTAACCTCATCATTAATTACTGATACAACCTTTAATACTATATTGTCCTTTAATTCAGGAATTGCTGGCCAATCAGTTATATTAGGTCCAAATTTCAATTCACCTTCTAATTTTGCATTTCCAAAATCTTTATACACTCTATTTTCATATATAGTTCCATTAAAACTATATGCTGCTGAATATTCTGTCATCGAAATTTCTGTTGCTGGAGTTAATATCCCTCCATTCAATGCCGTAGCTGCTATAGACCTAGCATCCATTAATGCTACAGAAGCTATTTGACCATCTGATGGTTTTGAACCTTCTCTATTGGGGAAATTACGTGTAGTATGTCTTATACTTAAAGAATTATTTGAAGGAACATCTCCAGCACCAAAACATGGGCCGCAAAAAGCCGTCTTTATAATTGCACCTGTATCCATAAGTTTAGATATTGCTCCATTTTTAACTAATTCAGAATAAATAGGCTGACTTCCTGGATAAACACTAAAACTAAAATTATCATCTCCAACAGATTTTCCTTCTAAAATTGTAGCGACACTACATATATTTTCAAAAGTTCCTCCTGCACAACCCGCTACTATACCTTGATCTACTTTTATTTTTCCATCAACAATTTTATCTAATAAATGAAAACTAGAATTTTCAAGCTGTTTTTGACCCTCTGTTTCTACTTCCTTAAATATTTCTATTGGATTTTCATTTAATTCCTTTATACTGTACACATTACTTGGATGAAATGGCAATGCAATCATTGGCATAACCTTACTTAAATCAATTTTTACAAGTCCATCATAATATGCAAGTTCTCCTGGATTTAATTCTTTATACCCTTCCACTCTATTATGTATCTTATAATATTCAGAAACCTTATCATCAGTACACCATATAGATGATAAACAAGTAGTTTCTGTTGTCATAACATCAATTCCATTTCTAAAATCTACTGAAAGTTCTGATATTCCAGGCCCTACAAACTCAAGAACTTTGTTTTTTACAAAACCATTTTTAAACACTGCTTTTATTAAAGCTAAAGCAACATCTTGAGGCCCAACTCCCATTTGTACTTTTCCATCAATATATACTGCTATAATCTCTGGTGTTTCCAAATCATAAGTTTTCTTTAAAAGCTGTTTAACAAGTTCAGGCCCGCCTTCTCCTATAGCCATTGTTCCAAGTGCCCCATAACGAGTATGGCTGTCAGAACCTAAAATCATACTGCCACAAGAAGCCATCATTTCTCTCATATAAGAATGTATTACAGCTATGTGAGCTGGTACATAAATACCACCATATTTCTTAGCTGCAGAAAGTCCAAATATATGGTCATCTTCATTTATTGTTCCTCCTACTGCACAAAGACTGTTATGGCAATTTGTCATAACATATGGTATTGGAAATTCTTTAAGTCCACTTGCTCTAGCCGTTTGAACTATTCCCACATAAGTTATGTCATGGGAAGCTAACCCATCAAATTTTATTTTCAGATAATCTTTGCTGTCAGAGGTATTATGTTCATTTAAAATTCCATAAGCTATGGTATCTTTTTTTCCTATTTCAGAATTAATAAGCTTACCATCTATAGCTTTTTCACCTTTACTTTTAAGCTCCATATTAAAATTTTCTAATGAAAAATTATTTTCAGGATTAATTATGTATTTTCCTTTATAAAGATAAACCCCATTACTAATAATTTCTACCACTTTAATCTCTCCTATATAATAAGTTTATATCAAATTAATAACTGCTTTTTAAGACTATATACATTATAAAAAACATAGTATAATTTGTATAACGAATTATTTAAATAGTAATAATCTCGTTACTCGATAATTAAAGGAGTGTATGATTTTGAATTATGACTTTTACAAAACCTTTGTAACTCTTGCAGAAACTAATAATTTTTCTAAAACAGCTAAAAAATTAAATATTGTACAATCAACAGTATCAACTAGAATACAAGAATTAGAAAAATATTTGCAAACAACTCTATTTGAAAGGACAAATAAAGCAGTTTCTTTAACTCAATCTGGAATTAATTTTCTTCCCTTTGCACAAAGAATAATAGCTATTGAAGAAGAAGGTCTAAACACCATTCATAGAATTAATTATAAAAACACATTAAATATAGCTGTTGTACATTCTCTTTATTATAGATTTGTAAAAAATACCACAAAAAAATTCATGAATGCTAATGATGATACTTCAATTAAAATAAATATTAACCATTCAAATATTATCCTTGAAATGCTTTCAGATAATCTTATAGATATTGGACTTGTTTATATTAAACCTAAATCTTCTAAGCTTATTTGCACAGCAACTTTTAGAGATGAAATAATACTTGTCACAAAAAATTCTAAAAACTTTTTAGATGAAATTACCTTAAATGAATTAACTAATTTAGATTTACTTCTGGCTGATTTAGGTGATGGTTTTAATGAGTGGTTAGATAATCAGCTAAATAAAAAAATTGATTATAGATTATATGTAGATCAAATGCTGGAGATTGTAAATTATCTTAAGGAAGGTTTTGGCTATGCATTTATGCTAAGATCTTTAGCTGAAAATCTAATAAGAAATGGAGACTTAAAAAAAGTCACTATAAATGATATATCTGACTATGCTTTAGAAGGTTATATGGTAGTTGATAAAAGTAAGCTGCATAAAAAACAAATAGCTTCATTTATCAAATTAATAAATGAAGCTATTGATATTAACCTTTTATTTGAGCCATAAATTCTTATAAAAATTGTAAACTAATTTTATCTTAAATTTAGAACTATTAATTTTAAAATATACTAAACTTTAGCTATTTAATAAATCTATTTTACTATAAATTAATCCTTAACTTTATACATTTTCACAATTTCATATATTAAAGTTAGAAATATAGCACCTATAACAAGAAATAATATTTTACCTTCTACTCCATAAGCTTTACCTAATGCAGTTTGAATATTTTCCCATAACAGTATGCTAAATAAAAATGAAATTTCTAAATCTATTAAAAGCATTAATTGCCTACCAATTTTATATAAAGATTCTGCATTTTTTTCTGTAACAGAAACCGGATAATTATAACATTTAGGTACTTTACTTAACACTGATAATAATATATTAAGGCTTACAGCAATTATTATTATAATAAACAAACTATTTTTACTTCCAAAATCATCTGCAACTCCAGAAAACCCAAAATGAGTTGGAATAATTTCTGGAATATCACTCCAAACTATTTTTAAATATATTAATATAAATATTATTGGTGCTGTTGATATTAGAATTATAGCTTTATCTTTCCATGTTAATGGAATATTTAAATCAGGTCTTTTTCCGTAATTCAAAGAGTTCACCTCATTCTCCTATTAAAAATATACACTATTAATTAAAATCCATATAATCTTACTTACAGTAAAAATACATTAATGTTACCTATAACATCTTTTCACAGCTTCCAGCAATCTATATAACGCTTCCTCCAATATCTTTTTAGGACATGCTAGATTTATTCTCTCAAAACCTTGTCCTCCAGCTCCAAATATATATCCTTCATCTAGGAACAAATGTGCCTCCAATTGCATGAATTTTTCTAAAGCTAAATAATCATTTTCTAATTCTCTAAAATCTAACCATTGAAGATATGTACCTTCTAAATTTATAACCTTAATTTGTGGTAAATTTTTCTCCATAAAATTTTCTACAAGTTTTTTATTTTCATCTAATACTTTTATAAGTTCATCAAGCCATTTTTCACATTCATTATAAGCAATTTCGCAAGCTTTATATCCAAAAATATTTAATACTGAATAATCTCCATAAACCTTTCTATGTTCATGTATAATTTTCTTTCTAATATCCCAATTCGGAATAATTATGTTAGAGACTTGCAAACCTGCTAAATTAAATGTTTTACTTGGTGCTGTACAAATCACTGAATTATTTGCAAATTCGTCTGATATATTAGCTAAAACAGTATGTTTAAATTCAGGCATTATTAAATCAAAATGAATTTCATCTGATACTATAATCACATTATTATCTATGCATATCCTTCCAATTTTTTTTAATTCCTTTTCTGTCCAAACACGTCCAACCGGATTATGTGGGCTGCATAATATTAATACCTTTGTACTTTCTAATTTTGCTTTTTCTTCAAAATCTTCAAAATTAATTTCATAATGACCATTTGAAAGAACTAATTCTGTGCTAACGACTTTTCTTTTATTCTTTTCAATAGCCTTATAAAAAGGATAATATACTGGAGTCATAATAAGTACCCCATCCTTGTCTTCAGTAAGTGCCCTAATTATGGTAAATAAGGCTGGAACTACACCAGGAAATTCAACAATCCATTCTTTGTTTATCTTCCAATCATGTCTTCTTTCCATCCAATCATGTCTTCTTTCCATCCAATCACATATTGCTTTGTAATATTCTTCTGTAGGTTCTGTATATCCTAAAACACTAGAATCTATATATTTTTTAAGTCCTTCTGAAATTTGTACAGGACTTTTAAACTCCATATCAGCAACTGAAAATGGTACTATATTGTCACTAATATTACCATTAGCCTTTTTCATTAAATTCCATTTACTAGATCCTACATTTTTTCTTGATATTAAGCTTTCAAAATCATATTTCATTAGTCTTTCTCCTAACCTCTTATAATTTAGTTATCTGATACATTTATTATATCAATACCCTCTTTAATTTCAACTCTTCAGTCAAATTAAGCTACCATTGAATATTTTCATTTAGATTATTTTTGTATCATAGATATATATGTAAATATAAACATAGATACCTAGTTAAATATTTATAGTAAAATCAATGGGTTCAAGATGATATGTGTAATTTCGACTATTACTTAAAACCATGTAAATACCACCTTGAAGTCCTGCTATCAAATCTAAATGTTGTGAAATGATTTTGATTGCACTTAATAAGTTCCCAATTGTGCTTCGCACTCTTTTTATATGTGAAAAGTTCCTAATTGTGCTTCGCACTCTTTTTATATGTGTATATTTTTTATCATTTTAAGTTTAAATTATTGGCTATGTTTTAATATAATCCATAACCACTAACAACCTTAACCAAATCATATTTTTGCTCAATATTACTTTGAGGTCTTATTATTTCTCTTGCCATTTCTTCTGACAAAAGCTTACAACGTTTTAATGCACGCGTAAATACATCAAGATCGACTACACTTGTAAATGCTCCTAAATCACCTGTACCAATTGGATGATATGAATATATTATTTATTTAATCCATTAATTTTCTTACCATTTGATAACCCCACAGACATCATCTATATCATTAAATATTGGAATACCATCTATATACATGAATTCTTTTTCGTTTCTGCCATCTCTGATGGCCGGAAGATTGAAAACAACTTCTCCATTAAATAATTATATCACAATTTGTAAATTTCTTCTTCCTTGAAGTATATTTTAAGAATATAATGCTTTAAAACATACACTAAGTTTAAATTATTAAATATCCTAAAATAAATAAAAATATAACAAGAATTATATCACTACAATTCTTGTTATATTTCAATTATTCACTATAGAGCTTCACCTAAGTAAGCTTTTTTAATTTCATCATTACTAAGTAATTCTTTACCTGAACCACTTAATGTTATTTTTCCTGTTTCCATTATATAGCCTATATCAGCTATTTTTAAAGCTGCATTAGCATTTTGTTCTATTAAAAGAACTGTCATACCTTCTTCATTAATCTTCTTTATAATTCCAAATAATTCTTTTACAATTATTGGAGCAAGACCTAAAGAAGGTTCATCCATCATTATTAATTTAGGTCTAGACATAAGAGCTCTTCCTATAGCAAGCATTTGTTGCTCACCACCTGAAAGTGTACCTGCAGCCTGCCAAGTTCTTTCTTTAAGACGTGGGAAAAGTGAATATACCTTTTCTAAGTCCTCTGCTATACCAGCATGATCTTTTCTTGTATAAGCACCTATTTTTAAATTTTCGAGTACTGTAAGGTCAGCAAAAACTTTTCTACCTTCTGGAACTAATGCTATGCCTTTCTTAACCATAAGCTCTGTATTAAGCTTTGTTAAGTCTGTACCTTCATAATCTATATTTCCGCTTTTTGGTTTAACAAGACCAACTATAGATTTTAATGTAGTACTTTTACCTGCTCCATTAGCTCCAACTAGAGTTACTATTTTTCCACTTGGTACTTCTAAACTTACACCTTTTAAAGCTTCTATACCACCATACGCTACTACTAAATTATCTATTTTAATCATCTTCAGATACCCCCAAATATGCATCGATAACCTTTTTATCATTTTGTATTTCAGAAGGCGTACCTTCAGCTATAGTAATTCCATATTCAAAAACTTGTATTCTATCTGATAATCCCATAACCATATTCATATGATGTTCTATCATAAATATAGATAAGTTGAACTTTTCTTTTATTTCTTTAATAAATGCTGTAAGTTCATCTGTTTCAGTAGGGTTCATCCCTGCTGCTGGTTCATCAAGAAGAAGAAGCTTAGGATTAGTTGCAAGAGCTCTTGCTATTTCAAGCTTTCTTTGCTTTCCATAAGGAAGTGAACTAGCTTTTTCATCCATTAAATCTTCAAGTCCTAATTCTGTTAAAAGAGAAATAGACTTTTCAACCATTTCCTTTTCTTCTTTTCTATATTTAGGCAATTTAAACATTGCTTCAAATACATTTGATTTAATATGAACATGATTTGCTATTAATACATTTTCAAGTACAGTTAAATCATTAAAAAGTCTTATATTTTGAAATGTTCTAGCTATACCAGTTTGAGTTATCAAATCTTGTCTCATTCCAGTAATATCTGTACCATTAAAATTTATTTTACCTTTAGTAGGTGTATAAACATTTGTAATCATATTAAAAGCTGTAGTCTTACCGGCTCCATTAGGTCCAATTAAAGAAACTATTTCACCTTCATTAATTTCAAGATTAAAATCATTAACTGCTGTAAGACCACCAAATTGCATTGTTGCATTTTTAACTTGTAATAATGCCATTATTTATTCCCTCCTTCTTCTAGAGGTTTTTTGCTAGAATACTTAAATATTGATTTCCAGGAAAATTCCTTTGATCCCATAATTCCATGTCTAAAGAATAATACTATTATCATAAGTAATATAGAGAAAATTACCATTCTAAGACCTGGTATTCCAGAAAAACTAAAAATCCCCAAATCAAATTTCTTTTCCATATCTAAAAATCTTAAAGCTTCTCCAAGTATAGTTACAATAAAAGCTGAAATTACTGTACCTGTAACACTTCCCATACCTCCAATAACTATGATAAGAAGTATATTAAATGTAAGACTGAATTTAAACATATTAGGATCTATAGTTCCCATTAAGTTTCCAAGCAATCCTCCACCAACTCCAGCAAAGAAAGCACCTACTGCAAAGCCTATGGCCTTATGTTTAAATAAGCTTATCCCCATACTTTCTGCTGCAATTTCATCTTCTCTGATTGATTTTAATGCTCTTCCATAAGAACTGTTTATTAGTGATATAAGAATAATTATAGTTACAATTGCTATACCAAAACTCCAATATAAGTTTGTAGTACGAGGAATCCCTCTAAGCCCTAAGGCACCATTAGTCAAAGTTTGTGCATTAGTAATAACAATTCTGATTATTTCTGCAAAACCTAAAGTCGCAATAGCTAAATAATCACCTTTAAGTCTTAAAGCTGGAGCACCAATTAAAAATGCTAAAAATGCTGATAAAAGTCCTCCTATGATTAATGCTACAACAAATGGTACTGATATATGATTGAATGGTGCCATTAAAGGTTCCATAAAGAAATTTTGAGTTTTAACTTTTTCACTCATTGTAAGCAATGCAGTTGTATAAGCACCTACTGCTATAAATCCTGCATGTCCTAATGAAAATAACCCTGTAAATCCATTTATTAAGTTTAAACTTAATCCAAGAACTGTATATATTGCACATAAATTTAAAATTCTAATTTTATATGAATCTAAGCTACCATTTGCAACAAACAAGAGTAAAAAAACAATTGCAATAAGAGCTATATTCAAAAATTTGTTTTTATTGTTCATTTTTACACCTTCTCTGTTAAATTTTTGCCCATTATTCCAGTAGGCTTAAATAATAATATTACTATTAATAATATAAATGCTAATGCATCTCTATATCCAGTTAGGCTTGGGAAGAAACCAACTAGCATAATTTCAGTTAATCCAAGTACAAATCCTCCAATAACTGCTCCTTTTATATCGCCAATACCACCTATAACAGCAGCAATAAAACATTTTAACCCAGGCATCATTCCCATAAGTGCACCTATCTGTGGATATTTAACACACCACATCATAGCCCCTACTCCAGCTAGTCCTGATCCTACAGCAAAGGTAAAAGAAATTATTCTATTTACATTTATACCCATAAGCCTTGCTGTTTCAACATCTTTTGATGCTGCTCTCATTGCCATACCAACATTAGTATTATTAACTAAATGTAATAGAACAAATAATAACGCTATAGTAACAATTGGAATTATAAATGTAAGCTTTTGAATAGAAACTCCACCTATAACTACTACGTCGGTAAATAATTTAACATCCGGAAATGCTTTTGGTCTTCCACCAAATAAAACAACTGCTAAATTCTCAAGTAAGAAGGATACCCCAATTGCTGAAATTAAAACAGAAATTTTAGGTGCACCTCTAAGTGGTCTATAAGCTGTAAATTCAATTCCAACTCCTAGTAGTGCTGTTATAGCTATAGCTATTATAAAAGCAAAGTACCAAGGAAGTCCAAAGGTAGCTACTCCAAAAAACGCGAAGTAAGCAGCCATCATAAATATATCTCCATGTGCAAAGTTTATAAGCTTTAATATTCCATAAACCATAGTATAACCTATAGCTATAAGTGCATATAAACTTCCCACTGAAATTCCATTTGCTAAGTTTTGCATAAATGTAGTTAAGTCCATATTTTCACCGCCTATTTTAATTTTGTTCTGGTTTTATTGTATCAAGATAAGTAAATTTACCATCTTTAACTACTTTTAAAACCGCATCTTTTACTGCATTATTGTTTTCATCAATAGTAATTACTCCAGCTGCACCAGGGAAGTTCTTTGTTTTTGCAATTTCATCCCTTATTTTAACTGGATCTGCAGTACCTGCTCTATTTATAGCATCTAATATCACTATATATGCATCATAAGATAAAGCTGAAACTGCTGCTGGTTCTTTATTAAATTCTTTTCTATATGCATCTAGGAACGTCTTTGATTCAGAAGTTATAGGTGTTTCACTAGCAAAGAAAGTTGAAAATACTGTACCTTCTACTGCTTCTTTACCTATATCTATAAATTCAGGTGTTTCCCAAGTATCTCCCCCTATAATAGGTACTGTTATACCAAGCTGTCTAGCTTGTTTTACTATCATAGCTCCTTCTGTAAAATTACCTGGAGCAAATATTACATCTGGATTATTACTCTTTATATTTGTAAGCTGAGCTGTAAAATCTTGATCCCCTGTATTGTAGTTAGATTTAGCTACAATAGCATTTTTATCTCCTGTAATTTTAATAAATTCATCACTGAAGAATTTACTAATCCCTACTGAATAGTCACTAGAAACTTCTTGAAGAAGAGCTACTTTTTTTGCTTGCAGTTTATTAGCTGCATATTTTGCCATAACTGTTCCTTGAAAAGGATCTATAAAGCAAACTCTGAAATAATAATCATTACCTGCTGTTACTAGTGGATTTGTACATGATGCTCCAACTGCTGGAACCTGTGCTTCCATTACAATATCTCCTGCTGCCATAGAGTTTCCACTACCCCAGCTTCCTATAATAGCATTAACATGTTCCTGTTCAATAAGGTTTGCTGCTGCACTTGCAGCTTCAACTTTATCTGACTTATTATCAGCAAAAACTAATTCTACCTTTTTACCAAGAACTGTTGGATAAAGTTTATTTGCAAGTTTTGCCCCATCAACTTCAAGCTGACCACCAGCTGCATTTGCCCCTGTCATTGGTTCAAATACTCCAATTTTAATAACATCACTTTCTACATATGCTTTTTTATTTGGTTTAGCATTACTACATCCTGCCAACATAAGTGAGCTTGTCATAGCCAGTACCAAAAGCAAAGAAATTTTCCTTTTCATAAAAATAGCCCTCCCATTTTATTTCAATTTAATGCGTCATAAAAACAATCTACAAAAATGTACTTTCAATGTGTAATATTAAAAAAATTACATCTTAACTCTTTTTTGTCACTTTTTTATTCTTTAATTTTTTCTATAAAATTATTTGTATCAATTAATAATTCAACTATTTAATTATTAATTTATCAAAAAAATGTTACTTATTGACGAATTCTATAGTATCTTATATTTCTCAACATGTCAACCCACGGAGGACACGTGTATTTCTGTATATTCTGTTATTTCCGCCTTGAAATGCTATTTTAACATCATAATGCACACATTGTTTTACCATGTAAATTTTTTTCATTATCTCCATTAATTGTTTTGGGATAAACCAATTGGTATTCCCTTAAAACTTCCATCCTAATATTTATACTATTTTATATGTAATTTTCATGCTTTTAAAAGTATCTTTAATAATTTTATAAATTTCCTAAGTTGTGAATATGTGTTATTAAAATTTCACGCTATACCTTATAAATATAATATTTTATATGAAATATTATATTTTTATTGACTTTTTTCTAATTTGCCCACATAATTATTTATAAAATAACAAGTAAATAACTTAGATAGAGGTGCGAAACTTAATAGTAGTATTATGGAGGTAAGATCAGTGAAGTAATACGAAAGGATTTTTCGCCGAAGTGAATAGCAAATTTCTTTGCTGCTGTTTACTGGGCTTATGTAAAATATATATAAGACTGTCACAATTTATTTTGTGGAGAGCTATTTTCAATAAACATATGCGAAATTCATATATATTTATTTATAAATATATTTCGTATTTTATGTCATGAATATGCTTTCATGGCATTTTTTTATTGTTTAAATCTTTATATTATCTTAGTTAATTACTTATGGAATTTTAAAACCATAAGGAGGATAAATAAAATGAGTGAAGAAAATCACGAGTTAAAAAGAGGTTTAAAAGCAAGACATTTAAATATGATTGCTTTAGGAGGTTCTATTGGTACAGGTATATTCCTTGCAATGGGAGATACTTTAGGTCAAGCTGGTCCTGGAGGTGCATTATTAGCCTATGGACTTGTAGGTATTATGGTGTACTTTTTAATAACAAGTTTAGGTGAAATGGCAACTCATATGCCAATAACAGGTTCATTTAGTACTTATGCTACTAAATTTGTTGATCCAGCACTTGGCTTTGCACTTGGCTGGAATTATTGGTATAACTGGGCTATTACAATAGCAGCTGAAATGGTTGCAGGTTCATTAATTATGAAATATTGGTTCCCTGATGTGAGCGGATTTTTCTGGAGTATTTTATTTTTAGGACTGATAGTAGGTTTAAACGTATTATCATCAAAAGCATATGGTGAATCAGAATACTGGTTTGCTGGAATAAAAGTAGTTACTGTTCTTGTATTTTTAGTAATTGGTGTTTTAATGATTTTAGGTGTAATGGGTGGAGATAATGTAGGTTTTCACAACTATGTTATAGAGGATGGACCTTTCCATGGTGGTATTAAATCTATATTTGCTATATTTTTAATTGCTGGTTTCTCTTTCCAAGGTACTGAGCTTATAGGAATTGCTGCTGGTGAAAGTGAAAATCCAGAAAAAACTATTCCTAAAGCTATAAAATCAATTTTTTGGAGAATATTAATATTTTATTTAGGAACAATAATTGTTTTAGGTGCTATAATACCTTTTACTAGTGCAACTGTTGATACAAGTCCATTTACAATGGTATTTGAAAGAGCTGGTGTTGCTGGCGCTGCTTCATTAATGAATGCTATTATATTAACTTCAGTATTATCTGCTGGTAATTCTGGTATGTATGCATCAAGTAGAATGTTATTTTCAATGGCTAAGGAAGGCATGGCTCCAAAGATATTTGCTAACACTAATAAAAGAGGTGTTCCTGTAAATGCTGTAATTGCAACTACTATAATTGCATCTGCCTGCTTCTTAACTGGTATGTTTGCAGAAAGTACAGTTTATGTTTGGTTAATTGCTGCCTCTGGACTTGCTGGCTTCATAGCTTGGGTAGGTATAGCAATATGTCATTATAGATTTAGAAAAGCATTTGTTTATCAAGGTAATGATACAGCTTCTTTAAAATATAAAGCTCTATTCTATCCTTTTGGACCTATATTAGCCTTATTAATGTGTACAATTATAATAATAGGTCAAGGTTATTCTTGTATAAAACCTGAAGGAATTGACTGGCAAGGTTTAATTGCTTCTTATATAGGAATTCCATTATTTATTGTTTTATATGTAGGCTATAAAATAAAACATAAAACTAAAGTTGTTTCTTTAAGTGAAGTTGATTTAAGCTTCTCTGAAGACATTCCAGGTAGTACTGATGATGATCTCGATGGAGCACTTGACTTACCAGAATTAAATTAGTTATAAAAGAAAGCAGTGAATTTGTATAAAAAGTTTACTGCTTTCTTTTTTCATATCTAAATATATATATTTGGACTTTCAAAGCACATTTCAAAATCTATGATAATATCAGAATATGAGTGTATATTTTCTACTTACAAATCTACATAAACTGAATTAAACGATGGAAAATTTTATGAAAGAACCGTTTACTAACATACATAATCCTTAGTCAATAATATAATATACATTCCACTTAATATTGTTTCCCTTCCCTCTCTCATTTCTAGTAAAAAATCCAATTACAAAGCAATTTTACAATCATATTTCATTGTATACAAAAATAAATATTTATTACAGTATTTACATTTGACCATAAAAGGAATAATATTACTAAATAATATAAAATTTTTATATTAACGAATAGATTTTTGGAGGTAAAATTATGAATTCAACAACCATATCAATCCTAATTTTCGCTGGCCTCGGACTTGCCGGATTATTTTTACTACTGTACGGAATAGGATTCACAAGTATTGGAACTGATGAAGTAGGTATAGTTGAAAAATGGTGGAGTTTAAAAGGCTCTGTTCCAACAGATGGTCTTATTGCCTTAAAGGGTGAAGCTGGCTATCAACCAAATGTACTTAGAGCTGGAGTACATTTTAAAACACCTTTTAAATATAAAGTAAAAAAAGTAAGACTAGTTACTATTCCACAAGGTCAAATAGGTTATGTCTTTGCAAGATCTGGAGAAAGCCTTGGTGATGGACAAACTCTTGGAAGAGTCGTTAACGAAAGCAAATCATTTCAAGATGTAGTTGCCTTTTTAAACAATATGGGCCAAAAAGGTCCTCAAAGACAAATCCTTCGTGAAGGTACTTATGCTTTCAATTTAGCCCAGTTTATAATTATTACAAAAGATAAAGTTCATTCAATATTTACTTCAAAGGATGAATCAGCCCAAATAGAAATTATGAGAAGTGATTTACTTACAGTAAATGGTTTTATACCTGTAGTAATATCAAGTTCAAAAAATCTTGAAGAAGATGAGTTAGGTAATGCCTTAAAAACTAAAGACACAATTGGAATTGTTACTGTAAATGAAGGACCTACTCCTGATAATGGAGCTATTATTGCCCCTATAGCTGGTGAAGGTATAACAAACGAATTTTACCATAATAACTTCCAAGAACCAGAAAAATTCCTAGCTGCTAATGGACGAAAAGGTAAGCAAATGCAAGTATTAACAGATGGTATTTATTTTATTAATAGATTATTTGCAAATGTTGATATAGTTCCAAAAAGTATAATAGATATTGGATATGTTGGTGTAGTTGTAAGTTATTTTGGTGATAAAGGCGAAGATGTATCTGGCTCTGGCTACTCACACGGAGAACTTGTGGAACAAGGCAAAAAAGGTATTTGGAAAGAATCAATGATGCCAGGTAAATATCCATTTAATACTTATGCAGGAAAGATTGTTCCTGTTCCTACTACTAATGTTATATTGAAGTGGATTAGCGGCCAATCAGGAGATCATAAATTAGATGATAACTTAAAAGAAATAAGCCTTATAACTAAGGATGCCTTTGAACCAAATTTACCGCTTACTGTAGTATTTAATATTGACTATAGAAAAGCCTCTTCAGTAATTCAAAGATTTGGTGATATTAAAATGCTTATTGAGCAATCACTTGATCCTATGATAGCAGGTTATTTCAAAAATATAGGTCAAACTAAGACATTAATTGAATTAGTTCAAGATAGAAGCTCTATTCAAGAACAAGCCTCAGCAGAAATGAAAGAAAAATTTAAATTATATGATTTAGAGCTGCAAGAAGTGTTAATTGGTACCCCTGCTGCGTCAGCTGCTGATAAGAGAATTGAACTTATACTAGCACAACTCCGTGACAGACAGGTTGCTTTAGAAGAAATTAAAACTAATGAAGCTAAACAAAAATCGGCTGAAAAGCAAAGAGAACTAAATGAAGCAATTGCAAAAAGTGCAGCTCAAGCAGCTCTTACACAATCAAGTATTGATATAGAAGTTGCAGATAACAAAGGTAAATCTGAATTAAAGTTAGCTGAACAATTAGCGTTAAAAACACAAAAACTTGCTGAAGCTGACAAATATAAAAGAACACAGGAAGCAGATGCTTCAAGATATACTAAAGAAGCTGAAGCTGCTGCTAACGCTAAAGCCACTGAACTAAATGCAGGGGCTAATGCTAAACAAGTAGAATTGCAAGCTACTGCTGAAGCCTTCAAGCTTGAAAAAGTTGGTACTGCTCAAGCCTTAAACATTAAAGCTGTTGCAGAAGCTACTGCTGAACAAGAAACAAAGGTTGGTATTGCAAAAGGTACTGCTGCTAAAGCTTTAGTTGATGCCTATGGCGGACCAGAGCTGCAAGTGCAACAAAGTGTCTTAACAGCCTTTGCGGAAGCTCTTAAGATAAGCAAATCTCCTCTTGTTCCACAAACAGTAATTATGGGCGGAACCGATGGAAAAACACCTAATGCAATGGAAGGCATTTTAAGCATGATTTTAGCTAATATGGCTAGCACAAATGGTTCTGTAGTAAGTTCCTTAGCAAATATGAATAATACTGAAGAACCAACTGCAAATGCTAAAGAAGAAATTATCCTTCCAACAAACAAAGAAACTAATTTAAATACTACTATAGATTCTAAAGAATTAGAAAAATAATGGTAAAAAAGAGAACGTAGCAATAAAATGCTACGTTCCATTTTTTTATTATGCTTATTATTTAAATTCATCATTACCTAAATCTTTAAGATAATCTTTTTCTGATTTTTCTGAGTAATATGGACCTTTAAATCTTTCAACTATCTTTCCATCCTTTATTAAATAAGCAGCAAAAAGTCCATTGCTTCCAGTTTTATAAACATTTTTACTTGTCTTACCTATAAAGTAATATTTATCAACTTGGTCTTCATTTTGGAATGCAACCGCATAAGTATCTTCACTTATTCCAAATTTTTTTGAAACTTCATCACTTGCTTTATCATATACAAGGCTGTAACCGCCAGTTTTATCACTTATATAATTTAAATCAGCTTTTTTTATAACCTCTTTAGCCTTTATAATCTCACTGCTGTCCTGATCTGCCTTAACGTCTCGCATCCACCATCCATTTGCATCAAATCTATATCCATTAACAGTAGTATTGGCAGCCATTACTCCTGAATCTAATAAATAATACCACTTTCCATTATATTCAACCCATCCTGTTTTCATAGTTCCATCACTATTTAAATAATACCAATTTCCACTAATTTTAGTCCAACCTTTTTTCATACTTCCATTGTTTTGTAGATAGTAGCATTTGCCTCCATCACTAATCCAACCAGTCTTCATACTTCCATCATCACCTAAAAAGTACCATTCTCCGTTTGTACAATACCAGCCTGTTTTCATAGTTCCATCGTCATCTGCTACATACCAGTTCCCATTAACATTAAACCAGCCACTTTTCTTTGATCCATTTTCATAATAATACCAACCACTACCTTCATTATTCCAACCATCAACCGCAGCTGCATTGACTTTAGTCCCCATTGGAATTATTGTAGCAATAGTTAACACAGTTACTGATAACGCAAGAATTTTATTTAAAAATTTTCTTTTCATAATCTAGTCCTCTCTTAACAACAATTAATTATAATTTCTTCTTCATTACTATAATACAAATCTAGAATATTATATTGAGGCCTATTTTTATATTAATATTCCATTTTAAGAAAAATTTAATATTTATACTAACTAGATTTTAATTTTTATTACTTTATGGCTTTTAATTAAAATTATTATGAAAGGTATGTAATATATAGATTGGACGGAATAATTAACAATAAATGTTCTTTGAAAATTTAATAATGTGTTATTTACAAAATATGCTACAATTAATTTGTAATAATAATTTAATATGAACAATTATTGTGCATTATATCAAAGTAATCGGGGGAAACAATAATGAATTTAAAAAATATTCAATTAGAGTCACATTGGAATGTGTTTTGGGAAAATAAATATATTGAACAGAATAATGAAACTTTAGTTATAATTCTTCCAGGTCAGAATTATACAAATGAGAAACCATTAATGTATTATTCATATAAAATAGCTTTAGAAGCTGGATTAGATATACTATGTGTAGATTATGGCTTCCAAATTTTACATAAAGATTTTAATATTGAAACTGAATTTGATATTTTAGTTGGTGAAGTTGAACAGATAGCAAAAGAATGTTTGAGTGCAAATTATAAAAAAATAATTTTTATAGGCAAAAGTTTAGGAACTATTATTAAAAATAGATTATCAAAGATATTTATAGATTTTGAGCAATTACATGTTTATCTGACGCCCGTAGATAAAACATTTGAGCATATGGTAAATTATCCATGCTTGGTTATTACAGGTGCAGACGATAAAAAAATAAATAGCCTAAATATGAGCTTAATAGATAATAGTACAAACATTGAATTAATTAAAATAGATGGAGGTAATCATCGCCTTGAATGTTTAGATGCATTAAAAAGCATAGAAATGTTAAATATAGCAATGGAAGGATTAAAAAACTTTATTTTTAAACATTCAAAAGAGTAACATATAATTTTTTTGTTCAATGTTCTTACATTATTAATTAATAAGAATAAAGATCAGATATTGAACCTCATATTACTACTGTTAATATTCCAAGTTTTAAAATGGGTGATGTTGCTGCAAGCTTATTGATTTCTAGAATGGAAAATCCATCTCTCCCTTTTAGAACAACGTATGTACGTATAACTACTAAAATATAGAGAATCAACAGGAGATATTGAATAGATAAAATTTATCAATTTTCATATACTAAGAATTTTGCGAAAAATGACTTGTACTTCAATCAGTTTTATTGATACTCCTTTCGAGGTATAAAACAAGGTGTGTTACAAAATAAAAAGATGTCGCTTTTAGCGAGTTAGTTCTACTAAGAAAAGATAAACAAAAGACACCTTTGCATAGGTGTCTTCTTACTTTACCTAAATTATCAACAATATTTTCTAATATATTTATGATATAGTTATTTCACCTACAAAACTTCTACTAAATATATCTTTAATTTTCTCAGTATCATTTGTTTTTCCGAGTGCCCACATAAGTTTAGTTACTGCTGCTTCTGTAGTCATATCATATCCTTGAAGCACTCCTTTTTCTAATGCTAATTTTCCAGTTTCATAAATTGAGAAATCACTTCGTTCATAAAGACATTGACTGCATACAACTACGGTAATTCCTTTTTCAACTATTTTTTCTAATTTAGATATTAAATCTCTTCTAATAAAATGTAATCCACCTGCACCAAATGCTTCTATTACTATTCCTCTATAATTCATATTAAGGAGCATATCAAATATTTCTGGATTAAGTCCAGGAGTCAGTTTTATTAGAAATATATCTTTACATATATAATCTTGAAGTTTAAATACTCCACTTACTGGTTTTATAACATCATGATTTATATGCAATCCAGCTGAATCTATAATTGCTGCATAAGGAGAATTTACACTTTCAAATGCATCAAATCCAGTAGTTCTAACCTTTACAGCACGGCTCCCCAAAATAACCTTACGATTAAAAGCTAAAAATACGCCCGCAACACCACTAGCTGACATAGCAAAAGCACATCTTAAATTTTCAATTCCATCTGTTAAAGGATTAATAAGGGGCAATTGTGAACCTGTTATAACTACAGGAATTGGTATATTTCTTAGCATAAAAGAAAGAGCCGATGATGTATATGCCATAGTATCAGTCCCATGTGTAACTACTATTCCATCATAATCCCCACAATTCTCAAATATGCTATTAGCAATTAGCTTCCATTCTTCTGGCTGTATATTAGAACTATCAAGCTGAAGAATATCTTTTGTTGTAATATTGTAATTTGAACCAATTCCACCAATTAAAGCTAAAATGCTATCACTTTGAATAGCTGGTGCAAGGCCATTTTCAGTAGGAGCAGATGCAATAGTTCCTCCTGTGCTTAAAAGTAATATGTTCTTCATAAAATTAATCATCACTTTCTGTTAAAATATTTTTCTTATAATTATAATATCACATAAAAACTTTATTATTGATAATTTTTCTTTATTTTTTTCTTTCTATATATATTTTTTCTTTTTTATATAATACTTTTCTATATTTATTTTAATTTAATCTTTAAATAAGTTATGTTTCTTTATAAAACAAGTTTTTCAAAAATTGCTACTGTAACATTCTCTATTCCTAATCATAAGATAAAATCAATAAGGTTTATAGCCATAACAAAAATACAAGGAGCTTTCCAATGCACAATAGTCAAATTTTCTACTGTCCTTATTGCATGGATCAAAATTTTTGTCCTTTCTTTAATGACGAAATTAGAAACTATGAGAAATATGATGAAATGAGAAGCTTTAATAATTATGAAGATAATATCGAAATTGAAGATCTTGATTTATTTTACGAGCCATATTACTTAGATTACTACAGAGCTTCCGAACAAGATATCAATAGAATACTGAAATTGCTTAGTAATGATCAACCTCAGTTATTTAATGACTTTCAAGGAATAATAGAAAATTATTTTAGAACAGTTATTTCCTTTACTTTAGATAATAGCCAAGGATATACAGGAAATATAAATCAAAGAGTTAACAATATTTATAATGCATTTAGAAGAAGATATAATTCAATTTTTATAGCTCTACGAAATTCTGGCATTCCTAACAATGTAATTAATCGTACATTTAGATCAATAATAGAATTTACACTCAGAAATATTACTACACCTCCTGTTCCAGCTCCCCCTCCATTTCCTTCACCAAATGATCAATGGAGTAGATGGGAAGATCTTGGTGGTATTTTAAATTTTTCTCCTGCTGTTTCATCTTGGGCACCAAACAGACTTGATGTTTTTGTAGTTGGCACTGATAATGCTCTATACCATAAATACTGGAATGGTTCTAGCTGGAGTGGTTTTGAAAACCTTGGCGGCATTTTAGCTTCTGCTCCTGCTGCTGTTTCTTGGGGCAATAACAGAATTGATGTTTTTGGCAGGGGTACAACTAACGCTATGTTTCATAAATACTGGGATGGTTCTCGTTGGAGTGACTGGGAAGATCTCGGTGGTATTTTAACGTCTGCTCCTGCCGTTTCATCCTGGGCTGCAAATAGACTTGATACCTTTGTTCGTGGAACCGATAATGCTCTTTATCACAAATGGTGGGATGGCTCCCGTTGGAGTGACTGGGAAAACCTTGGTGGAATTTTAACTTCCTCTCCTGCTGCTGTTTCTTTGGGGAATAATAGAATTGACGTATTTGTTCGTGGACAAGGAAATCGACTATATCATAAATGGTGGGATGGCTCTCGTTGGAGTGACTTTGAAGATCTTGGCGGCAATATAACCTCTGCTCCTGCTGTATCTTCTAGATCTAATAACAGACTTGAAGTATTTGCAAGAGGTCAAAATAATCAGCTAATAACAAAGACTTGGAACGGCTCACGCTGGAGTGACTGGCGAAACATTGGCGGTACACTAACATCAGATCCTTCTGCTGTATCCTGGGGATCTAATAGAACTGACGTCTTTGTGAAAGGTACAAATAATGCTTTGTGGCACATTTGGAGAGACTAATAGAAATCTTCATTTATCATTTTCATTTCTATTCATTAACATTAATAGTCTTTAATTTAAATTTAATAAACCTTTCCTTCAAAATTTTATAATCTGATTATACAATAAATAAAGCAGAATTTTTCTGATTTTAAGAAAATCTCTGCTTTATAATTTTTACTCAACCACATAACTATATAGCTTTTATTCTAGAAATTTGTTTTAAACCCGAGCTAATTAATAGTAGTATAATAATCCAAGCAATTATAGTTAATATTCCTTGAGCAAAAGGAATTTCGCTACTATTACTTATTGGCATATCCCAAATTGCATGCAATACAATTGTTAAAATAAAATATTTTAGAAATTTAATATCCTTCAAATGATTGATTTTTAATCTATCATCTTCCTTTACCATTGCTAATGCTGCCCCAGACATAGCTGCCCAGACAATATGACCTCCAAAGGCTAAAACACCTCTAGTATATATTATTCTCATCAATATTGGAATTTGCAGACCATAAGCAAATTCATATCCAGCTGTTTCAAAAACTGCAAATCCTGCTCCAACTGCTGCACCAAGTAGAAGTCCATTTAAAATATATTTTCTCTTACTTCCTCTTAAATAATATGCAACTACAACAAACTTTGCTGATTCTTCAATGACTCCTATCATAATTGCACCAAAATAGTCTACTTCTCCTACAAAAATTATACTACTGAATATCATTGTTAAAAGTAAAGATGATACACCTCCCCAAAAAAATATTTTAGTTACATCAAAGATATTAATATTTCTTGGGGCATTTAATTCCCAAAAGAAAACAAGTAATGAAAATGGAACAGCTAAAGCACCTATAAATATAATTCCTGGATATGCTAATACGTTTTCAAAAATTCTTAATAATGCTACCAACCCAAGAAAAGTTATTGCAAATAAGATAAACACTCTTGAATATAACCAAGGTTTAGGCCATTTTGAGCAAATTTCACATTCTTTAGGTGCCGTTTTTGCTGTTCCGCAAATAAATGTATTTTCTCTTTCCTCTAAAGTATGTTTCTTAAATACATTAACCACTAAATCAAATAATCTTAAACTTACTTGGTCACTGCTGCTATTTGAATCATTTGTATCGCCACAAGATTTATTTTCAGCTTGCACCCCCATGCCTTGAGAATTTTTGCATCCTTTAGAATTATTTTTATTATCATCAAGCTTAAAACCGCACATACTACAAAAATTTGAATTATTTAAAACTTTTTCGCTACAATTGGGGCAATACTTTATATTCTCTTCCATATATTTTCCTCCTTAATTAACTTTAACTATTTTTCCCCAATTTTCTTTTTGTAATTCAAATTTTCTATTTGCTAGTCAAATTTGTATAATGATAAAAATCTATTTTTCTTTTACGAACTACTTTTTCAGTATCATTAGAAGCATATTCAACATTTCGACTTCTCCTATAATTCCGTTGCAGTTTTTATAGTGTTCCTTTAAAATATTTAAAAATTAATTTCCAATATCCTTGCTTCTGTATTCTGCACATACTGAATCATAATCAATCAATACATATGATTTTGAATTTTTCCTTTCCTACATTTTTAGTAAACCATAACTCTTTTTCACTTTAGTGTAGAGAATTAGATATGATATAATACATGTATTACTGTTTTTTATAGGGGGACATATATGATAGGGACATTACTTTTAAACAGATATAAGTTATTAGAAAAAATTGGTGAAGGTGGCATGGGAATTGTTTATAAAGCAAAGTGCACTTTATTAAATAGATTTGTAGCTGTTAAAATATTAAAATCAGAATTAAGCGATGATGAAGATTTTATCACTAGGTTTAAAAGAGAAGCTAATTCAATTGCAAGTTTGTCACATACAAACATAGTTAATGTTTATGATGTTGGTTCAGAAAACAATATTAATTTTATAGTTATGGAGCATATTAACGGAAAAACATTAAAGCAAATAATAAAGGAAAATGGTAGACTTAACTCTTTAAATACTGTAAATATAGCTTTGCAAATATCTAAAGCACTACAGTATGCTCACAAAAATAATATAATTCATCGTGATATAAAACCAGATAATATTTTAATCACCGAGGATAATATAGTTAAGCTGACTGATTTTGGAATAGCGAAAGTTGCAGATGCAGAAACCATAACTAATTCTAATAAGATTATAGGTTCTGTACATTACTTTTCTCCAGAGCAAGCCCAGGGAAAACTTGTGGACTGTAGAACTGATATATATGCCTTAGGTGTTGTGATGTATGAACTGATTACTGGACAAGTACCTTTTAATGGAGAAACTTCTATTTCTGTAGCTATTATGCATCTTCAAGAGATTGTTATTCCACCAAATAAAGTCATTACAGATACACCTGAAAATATAAATACAATAATTTTAAAGGCCTTGGAAAAAGAACCTATTAATAGATTTCAAACAGCTAAGGAACTTACCGAAATTTTAAAAGCACTTAAGGAGAATTCTAATTTAGAAGTGAACTTTAATGATGGATCAATATCTGCTGCAACTGTTATGATGATGAATCCAGATGCAACGCTATATGATGCACAAATTGATTCCACAGTTGTTATGAATAAGGAAACAATTTCAGAAACCATAATAATTAAAAACGATAAAGAAAACTTATCTAATAATAATGGTATCAGCAAAAATAAAAAGATAATATTAACAATTGTATTAATTATTTTAGCTATAATTATTGGCATTTTAGGGAAATATCTTTCTAACGGATCTTCTGAAGATGCAGATCAAAAAGTAATCATTGCAGAAACTACTGTTCCAGAAAAAAATGCAGCATTACCGAAAATAGAAGAAAAGAAACTTGTACCTTTACTTATCGGTAAGACTCAAGAATTGGCTGAAAACGCTATAGCTGATAATGGATTTTTGCTCGGTAATATCACAACTGAATATAGTGATAATTTCTCAAAAGGCTTAGTTATTCGTCAATCACCTGGGGCTGATACTTCTTATGGAAAAAATGAAAAAATAGATTTAGTTATAAGTCAAGGACAAAAGGTTACTCAAGTTGTACCAGAAACGAAGGGAAACGGAAATGGAAAAGATAAAGCAGAGAAATCTAAAAAATCAAAAAACAATAAATGATCCAATATAATTTATATAATCTTGTGCATAAATTTTCTTATAAATTAATAGTAATCATATAATTTTGAACCATGGAGAGATTTTTACAAGTTTCAAAATTATGTGATTACTAAAACAAGTACATAATTATATAATTAAATTTATCTAGAAAATATATAACAAACACTTTACTTATTTAGAAACAACTATAATCATCTCACACTTTTATCCATATCATTTATCATATCACTAATTAAATCATCCAAAGATACATTTTCTAATCCTTTTGGCATTTTAAAATTAGGATCATTTAAATCTCCACCCATTTTTTTAATGAGTTGCCTTGCCTTTTCTGCATTATTGTCTTCCGTATTTACAATAACCTTATAGTTTACATCTGCAATTTCTTCAAAACCACCCATACCACTTACCATTGGACTTGCAGCCGCTAATGGTCCAAGCATAGGATCACTAAATGGCTCATCACTTGAAAGTACATAACTAGATAAGCTATTTGAACTGCTGGCAGTACCCGGTAAATTTGTTCCCGAGTTAGTATTCCCAGTGTAATGATCATTTAAATCTGCCACTGCATTATTTATACCAACTTTTTTTAACGCTTCTACTGCTTCATTTGCAGCTTTAATTCCACTGAAATAACTTTCTATCTTCATAAAAAAACACCTCCACTTTAATTGATTAGTTAAAGGTATTTTTTCACTATGTTTCAATTATTATTCTTAAATATGAAATTTAAATATTGTGTATTCTTAATCCGAAAACTGGGTAATCTTCTATTCCAAAATCAAACTATAAAATTTAACTATTGAGTATTCTTAATATCACCTTGTAACTTATAAATACTCCTATTGGAATTGTTCTTCATATCCTGAAATCAGTAATTTAACAACTGCATTATAACTTTTAATTCCCTCTTCTTGACCTGTTGCTTTTAATAATTTATCATATGCTTCATTATGCATCTTAGATATTTGCCCTCTATAGCTCTTCCAATATAAAGCATCATTTTTCAATTCCATTTTTACATTGTCAGATAGTTCATTATTAATTTTTTTAAATGCATCTAAATTAGAATAATATAAATCATTCATACAATAAGAATATGCCATTAAATAACCACTATATTGATATTCATAATTTTTAGAATTAATACACGCTAAAAAACTTATATAATTTGCTTCATCTTCATTATTAAAACCTCTTACATGACTTAATTCATGGCAAATTGTACTTGGAATATTAAATGATGGCATATCATTATTATAGTTTGCTTCAATTGTAAAATCTGTTTCACCTTCTAACAATTGATATGACATTATTTCTGAGAAAATGTAAGGTTTAGGACGTGGATAAAAGCCTTGTACGCTTGGATAAATAGTTCCTAAATTTTTCATACTATCTATTCCTTCTTGTTTTACATTTTCGCCTAATTTGAAAAGTCCAAATTCATCTTTTTCTATTTTTCCATCTAATTCATTTAGTTTTTCTTTTAAATTCTCACAAAGCTTAATTAACTTTTCTTCTGAACTAGATTCCATCTTTAATCCTGTAAGTGTAACAAAATCTGCTCTAAAAGAATTTACTCCTAAGGTTATCATGTTTAAAAATGCAAATATTGATATATACATAAAAAAATTAACCGTAGATCTTGTTATTATTTCCTTAACTGAAAGCTTTTTATTGAGACCTAAGTATATATACATTATTATTCTAATAAAAATAAATATTATAAATCCATATAAAATCATTTCATATACAGAAAAAGGTATTAAAGAAAATCCTCGTGCTATTGTATTCACCAATGTTACATATACATATTTATAATAAAAATTTGCAAAATTATCTATAAATTTTGACATAGCAAACAAAAGAACACTTATTCCAAGTAATACTCCGCTTATTGTCAGCTTCTTTTTAATTGATAATTTCATTTTTCTTTTCTCTAAGTTTCTCATCTTCACCACGCCTTTGCTATTTGAGATTTTTAGCCAATGCTAAATATTTATTAAGCATTGGCCTTTAACTTTATATTCTTTAATTTTTCTATTAATATTCTCTAAAAACTTTTATTATATTTCCATAATCAGCAAAAGTATATCTGTCTATAAAAACTATTTGACAACCCAATCTTCTTATCTAATAAAATTTGTAAATATTTTAGATTCCATTTCAGGTTCTTCAATTTTACCTTTACCAAGTTCAACTAACTTCATAAGCCAAGCCATGTTTTTACCAAGAACTCTCATAATTTGTTTCCCTTCTTCATCTCCATTAACTTCACCTGGAGTTGTTCCATGTATTACATTCCAATAGTTTGAAGTTGGCATAAGCATTTCAGAATAGTTAATAAAATTATTAAGTTGTTCAAAAGCAGGAATCCCTCCTGTACGTCTTACGGCAACAACAGCAGTCCCTACTTTATGTCTTAACATTGATTTATTCACACTTGTAACATAAAAAGCTCTATCCAAAAATGATTTCATTGTTCCTCCTACAGATGCATAATGAACTGGTGATCCTAATATTATACCATCTGCTTCTTTCATTTTTTGAATCCATTCGTTTACTTCATCATCAATAACACATTTTTCATCTTGATTTCTTACACATCCATTACAAGCAAGACATCCTCTTATAGCTTTATTACCTACATGAATAATTTTAACTTCTATTCCTTCTTTTTCTAATTCCTCAGCAACCATTTTTATTCCATGATATGTATTTCCTTCTTTTTTAGGACTTCCATTAAATGCAACTACTTTCATTAATTTTACCTCTCCTTTATAATTTATTATTTTCTTTAATATGCATAATTTATATTAAAGAATTTATTGCTCAGTGCTAGATATAGTATATTTCAAATCCTTTATCATGAACAAGTAGGCACTTTAAGGTAAGATAACTTACTTTAAAGTAGGAATTATGATTTTTCTATATATTTTTAACAATAAATCAAAAAATATTTTTTTCAACATAATATATGTTGAAAAAAGTGGTCTTCAATAAAATCACTTATAGTAACTTAATTTTATTGAATAATCAAAATTACAACATATATACATACACAAATATAAAATTATATTTTCAACTTTTTCTCTTATATAAGTTCTAGTTAATTTGCTACCTTAAATACATTTTTACCAACTAATATAGTTTATTTATTGGGATATATATATTATAATTATCTATAAAAATATATTAATATAGGAGATAAGATTTTGATAGAATATAATGGAAAATCATATATATGCGCTTTAGATTTAGGCTTTGAAATTTTAAGAGGTAAATGGAAAGCTGTAATAATGTGTCATTTGTCTGACGGTCCAAAGAGATTCCTTGAATTGCAAAAAATCACTTATGGTGTGAGTCAAAAAGTATTAAGCGAATCTCTAAAACAACTTGAATTTGATGAAATAATAACTAAACAAATCTATGCAGAAGTACCTCCAAGGGTTGAATATTCATTAACTGATAAAGGAAAAGAATTAGTTCCTGCCTTAAAAATAATTGAAGAATGGTCTAAAAATAATTTTTCTCATATATTGAATAAGTAATAAAAACGTCTATTATAGACTAAAAGAGTACTAATTTCAAATAGTACCCTTTTAGTATGTTATTCTATGAATATTTTATGTAAAATTAAAATCCTGCTTGTTCTGGTTTAGCGCCTTCTGCTTTCATTTGTTCTATTGCCTCTAAATACATAGTGTTATCTTCTGCAATTTTAGATGCTTGTTCATAGCAATATAATGCTTTATTTAAATCTTCTAAATGACAATAGCAAGCTGCTAATTTATTTATTAAATCACAATTCTTTCTATGAATTTTTAGTGACATTTTATAATATCTTGCTGCTGTCTTATAATTAAGACTATATTTATCTCTTTCAGTAAATTCTACTATATTTTCTCTATTTAAATATATGTTTCCTATACATTCATAAGTTACACCTATTAAAGGTAAATGCATTTCCTTCTCTTCATTTGAAAGACCCTTTTCACCTTTTCTAAGATGCTTTAATGCATTTTCAACATCACTTAGTTCTGCATATGAAAGCCCCATATATATATGAGCTAAAGAGTCATCTGTACCTGTATTTGATACATATGTTTCAAAAGCCTCAACTGCTTCTTTAACTTTATTTGCATTTCTATTAATTAAACCTTTTACAAAATATGAATAATAATTTTTATCATTAAATTCCAATGATTTTTCAACAAAGTACATTGCTTTATCTATTTTTCCTTTTTTAAGATCTCCTAATGCGAGGTCGCTTAAAACTGCTGACAATTGTCTTTCACTTGTTATTGTTCCACCTTTTATATTTATTTTGTTTTCACTTAAGAATTGATTTATCTTATCTTGCATATTTTCCATTTTGTTCCTCACCTTTACTTTAATATTGTCTATTTTTAAATTGTTTTTATATTAATAGTTAGCATCCATAATTATGATATCACTTCTTGAAAAAAGTATATATAACAAATACCTATTCAAACATAATATAAAGCTTCCTATATTTTCATATAATAAATTTACTTACATTTTATCTTAACATAAAAATCAAAGTTAGAAAATAATTCTTACAAAATCTTCTCTATAAATTATATAAATATAACCATAAATACTGTAAAAATTAGATTTTTATTGATTTTTAAAAAGTTTCTAGTTATTTAAAACCAAAAAAGATGTTTTAAAATGACTAAAAAATCATTTTAAAACATCCTCTAATTAATATCAAAGGAAATTAAGCATAGAAATTAGCTCTTACCCAAAAATCAATATAAAATAATAAAATAAGTTCTCAAAAAATATTATTTTTTAATTTAAATGATTCCAAAACATAATTCATATTATCATTAGTTGTAACAACTAATTTATTAGTGTAATTTTTAGCATTAGTTACTGAACCTTTTAATATAGATAAGCAGTCATCTATTAAAATTGGTATATCATTTACTACTACTAAATCCATATTTTCTCCTTTTTCTTGTAACCACTTGCTTAATATGCCTTCGGATTTTGATAATTTATCATTATTATTTAACCCCATATACATTCTCCTTACGCCCATTTAATATTTCTTATGCTAAATTTCCTTTTAACTATTAAATTTCATATTTTATTATCGATTAATATTTTGGTTTCTTTATCATTTTTTTACTTTATTCCCATGTTTAAAGGATGATTCTACAAAAAATAACTGTTATTGTATATTATTTATTTGCATAATCTATGTATTTACAGTAGGCCTCCTAAGAATCTTCCTTTTTTAGATATTCATTATTTATTTTCTTAAAAGTAAGATAATATGCAATAATGAGTGGAACACATGCTCCAAGCCAGGCTAAAGGATTAGATAAACATACTCCTAAAAATCCTAATGGCTTTGATAATATAATTGCCGCAAATGATCTCATAATTAATTCCATTATTCCTGCTACTGTTGGAATAAAGCTTTGTCCTAACCCTTGGAGTGTGTATCTATATATAAAAAGTAATGAAAGTAGAAAATAAAATATTCCATTAGAAGTTAAATAAGTTTGTGATAATGAAATAACTTCTTTTTGATCATATCCAACAAAAATTCCTGTAAGAAAATGCCCCGCAAATATATTAATAAGTCCTACTACAATACTAAATGTAACTGATATAATAGCACATTGCTTTACACCTTGTCTTATTCTATCAATTTTTTTAGCCCCAAAATTTTGTGCTGTATAAGTAGCCATTGTTATACCAAAAGACATCATTGGCTGGATTGCAATACTATCAATTTTTTGAGCTGCGGTGTATGCAGCTACAGCAGTTGCTCCAAGGCTATTAAGTGAAAACTGCAATATAATAGCACCAATTGCTATTATAGATGCTTGAAAGCCCATTGGCAGTGAAATATTTATATGATCTAAGAAAACTTCTTTTGATATTTTTAAATCACTCTTTTTTAATCTAAGTATCGGTAAATTTCTTTTTATATGCCACATACATAATAAAGCTGAAACACCTTGTGCTATAACAGTTGCACATGCTGCTCCTGTAACTCCCATTTTAAAGATTAAAATAAAGGCAAACTCTAAAACTACATTTAAAATACAAGCCCATATTAAATATATTAAAGGTGTTCTACTATCTCCTAAACCACGAATAATATTTGAAAAAAAGTTAAAAAACATAGATGTTATTATCCCAAGGAATATAACAAATACAAAACGATATGCATCATCTATAATTTCTGGTGGCGTATTCATTAATACTAATATAGGTCTAGCAAATATTGTACTTATAATAGTAAGAACTATAGTTACTATCATACTAATTATTATACCAGCAACATAACTTTCCTTAACTCCCTTTTTATCCTCCGCACCAAATTTCTGTGCTGTAATAATTGAAAGCCCAGCTGTTAAACCTTGAGCAAATCCTAAAATCAAAAACATTATGCTCCCGGTGCATCCAACAGCTGCTAAAGCATTAACGCCTATAGTTCGTCCAACAATAAACGTATCAGCTATACTATAAAACTGCTGAAAAATATTCCCTATTAATAAAGGAATAGTAAACATCAATATTAACTTAGCTGGATTCCCTCTTGTTAAATTTCTAGTAACAGTCATTAAAAATTTTCCTCCTCATTGTAAATATCTCTAAATTTCATTTATTAAATACCTAATCAATTATATCAAACTAACTTTATGTATTAGTCCCCCTAAGTTGCTATTTCAATGCATTTAATAAGAACCTTCTCATCCTCTTTAACATCTTAATTGCTATTTAATATGAAACAAAATATGTAAACTTACATTATTAGTAGATATTATTATAACTTTTTTCTAAAATAAAATCATTTAAACTTAAAGTACAATACTATAATACTACTTCTAGTTAACTCTAAGTCAAGTTAAATAACAAATTCTAATAAAATAACCTAACATGTCCTTTACTGTTAATATACATGTTAGGTATCACTCTTCTTTATTTAATTTCTTTATAACTGAATTTCACATATTTTGAATAAAGTTTACTTGGAATCATTTGTTTATAAATATTTTGTAGTTCTTCATAAATAACTGAATCATCAAGATCAATATTACATAAACACATAATAGAATAATTAACATTAAATAATTCACCTGAAACATTGGTCATTTTCGCTCCATTTTTCTTATAAAAATCTATTCTTCTTTTGCGAATTATTTTTTCGGATTCAGTATCAGCAGATTCAATCTCTTCAACTTCTACTATGATTCCACTATAATTTTTACAATTTTCTTTTAAAATACTTAAAAATTTACTTCCAATACCTTTATTTCTGTATTTTGCACATACTGAATAGTAATCAAGCAATAAATATGACTTTGAAGTAGTAAAAAATGCATAAGCTAATAATTCTTCACTATCATATAAACCATAACATTTATAAATTTTTCTCTTAATAAGCTTTTGTATTAAATCAATAGGCTTTAATTCTTCTAAAGGGAAATCCACTATCATATGTTCTTTATATATAAATTCAATATCTTCATTACTTAATTGCTTTAAATCCATTTTTATCATCCTATCATTTCTTTCTACAATAATTTATTTAATTATATCACATATTTTTTATCTCCCATTTCACCTATTTATAAACATCATTTTTATAAATATAATTATTAATAATTAACCACACAGTTTAATTACTTATTAATAATTTAATCTATTATTAAGATATATAGCAAACTAAGGACTTTAATGGTAATATTAAAATTAATTAATTTGGAAAGGCGATGATTACTTGAAAAGTGGAATTGAATTAATAAATGATATTGATAACTGTGTTTTAGAACATGGAAATATGGCATTTTGGTGGCTTGGCCAATTAGGATATGTTATTAAAATGGGAGAAATAGTTATTTATTTAGATGCATTTTTATTTGCAGAGTTTCCTAATAGAAACATTCCTCCTTTATTAAAACCAGAAGAAATCAAAAATGCAGATTTTATAATTGGCACTCATGATCATGATGACCATATAGACAGAAAAGTTTGGCACAAGCTTTCACTTAGTTCTCCAAATGCAAAGTTTATAGTTCCAAAGCTACTTATTAATGATCTTTCAGATAATTTAAATATTCCAAAAAATCGTTTTATAGGCCTTGATGATGGTTTATCGATCTCAGAAAAAGGCTTAAAAATATCTGGTATTCCATCAGCTCATGAATTTTTAGATCAAGATTCTGACTCTGGATGTTATCCATATTTAGGGTATATTATTGAAGGCAATGGATGTACACTATATCATTCAGGCGATACCTGCTTATATGAAGGTATTCATTCTAAATTAAGGAAATGGAATAAATTTGATGTTATGTTTCTTCCTATAAACGGCAGAGATGCAAAAAGATATCGTGAAAATCTCATAGGAAATATTACATATCAAGAGGCAGTTGATCTAGCAGGTTCTATTAAACCAAGACTTGTTGTTCCTGGTCACTATGAAATGTTCAGTGATAATAGTGAAGATCCATCATTGTTTGCAGATTATATTGAAACAAAATATCCGGACGTTAGTTACTGGATTGGTGGTCATGGGGAAATGGTTAATATTTTTAATTATCTTAATACAAAAAACTTATAAGGAATTTGCTTTCTTTGTAATCTACTAGTTTATTGATTAGCTTACAATTCTTTTACTGCATGGACTTTTTAATAATTTATTTTCTGTAAAAACGGCAACTGTTAAAGTTGCCGCCCGTATTATCGGTGTTGTAACAATCTATCTATCTATCTATCTATCATCTAATACTACTTATTTGCTTAAATGCCACCAAAATGTAATTCGTATTATCTTAAGTTTTAATAATTATTTATTAATAAATTTCTTAGCTTTATTCATAGAATCTTCTAACTATAGATAAACAAACTATCTTCTATTTATTTGCTAAAATTTCTTTTAAATAATCAGTTAAAGCCTTTGCTGCTTTTTCATGTGATAAGATTCCTGGATGGCTTCTTGCTCCAACTGTTTCTTCTGTTGTGTTTGGAAGTTGGAACACTGAAGATTTTGTATCCCCTGTTTTCTTAATATATTTATCTACTGCTCTATAAATTGCTGGCATCATTGGCATACCAAGCATTCCATATATCCAAACTATATGTGCCTTTTTATTGTATTTTCTAATTTTAATAAGAAAATTTAAAACTGATTCTTCAAAGGAATTTAAATCCTCTTCATTAAATGTACCATCTTGATTTAATCTTTGTTTATAAATTTTTCCGCTCTCTTCATCTTTCCATTCTGGTGAATTAAAAGCTCCTGCATCATTTGTTCCAAGATTGACTACCACAACATCCGGCTGCCAAGACTCAAAATCATTTTCTTCAAAAGCTCCTAAAGCTTCATTTTTCTCCCCTGTAAGAAGACCACAAACTTTTTCATAGTATTCTGGAATGTTGCAATGCGGATTGTTATCCCAGCTTGTAAGTACTCCCCATCCACTTTGAGAAATAATTCTATGTTCTGCATTCATTGATTCTGCTGTCATTGCAGTATAATTGCTTACTCCACTAAACCACATAGAAATCCAATCTTCTTCTTGTTTTGCTCCTATTACTCCTTCTCCTGAAGTAATACTGTCACCTATAAATTCAATTTTATATGTTTTTTCTTCAACAGGTAAAAATTCTCCATCAAACTTCACTGCGTGTATCTGCATAAAAGTGCTAGGATCTCCACTCATAGCCTGTACATCTCTAACGATACGAATATTCTTTACAACACTTTCATTCATCCCCCTAAATACACAAATCCATTGTCTTCCTGCAATTAACATTTGTCTGCTTACAGGGACAAAATTAATAACTATGCTGATCCAAGGCTCATACATATCATAATCAGACTCTACCTCAATCCAAAGTTCAGATCCCTTAGCATTTAATTCTATACCACTTCCTGTCCAAAACAATGTTAATGGTGAAAGACATTCTGTTGTCCTACCATGAACCTTTAAATTTTTCATATCAGATAATTTATATAAATTTAGCTTTTCATTTTCTTTCATTAAACTTTTCCTCCTAATTTAAATAATTTATTATTTTCTTGTTTATCGTATATTCGTAACTTAAAATTAATTACGTTTTTCCTTAAATTCAAACTATATATCTTTCGATAAATAAACCACATATTCTTAATTACTTTACATATTTTTAATGCAGTAAATTAATTAGAACTTATATATGTTTCAAAAAATAATCTGCATTAAAACTACTTAATTACATTTGTAATTTATTTAAGTTATAAAACTCACCTTTTTTTTCCATAAGCTCATTATAAGTTCCAAATTCTTGCAGTCCACCATTTCCAATAACTGCAATCTTATCTGCATTTCTTATTGTAGACAATCTATGCGCAACCACTAAGGTAGTTCTATCCTTTACTAAATTTTCAATTGATTCTTGTATTTTCTTTTCTGAAACACTGTCTAAAGCAGATGTGGCTTCATCAAGAATCAATATTTTAGGATTTCTTACAAATGCCCTTGCTATGGAAATTCTTTGACGTTGTCCACCAGAAAGATTTTTTCCATGTTCAGTAATTTTAGTATCTAAACCTTCTGGGAGAGATTCTATTAATTCCTCTAAGTTCGCTGCTTTAACTATTTTATTTAATTCTTCCTCTGAAATATCATTTGTTCCATAAATAATATTTTCACGGATAGTATCAGAAAATAAAATAGCATTTTGAGGTACGACTGCAATATGGGAACGATAACTTTGTAAATTAAGACTCTTAATATCCTGATTATCAATTAAAACTTGTCCTTCTGTAGATTGAAAAAATCCAATTACAAGATTTAAAATTGTCGATTTCCCAGCTCCTGAAGCACCTACAAAAGCTATTATCTCTCCAGGACTTATAGAAAAATTTAAATTTTTTAAAACTGGAACCTCACTATCCCTATATTGAAAATTAACCTCTTTAAATGTAATCTCTCCATTTACATTTTTAATCTTCTTTTTCTTACGATTATTTTCTACATCATGGCAAAGCAAAATATCTCCAACTGAAGCTACAGATTCTAAGCCTTTTGCAATAGTAGGCAATAATGTAATAACGCCAGAAATCTGTGCCACTATAGATCCAAAATAAGTCTGATACAATACAACTTCACCTATTGTAATATATCCCTTCACTGCTATATATCCAGTAAATCCAAGACAAATTATCTGAAAGACCTGAAACGCCACCCAGCTTATAGATGAAAAATATGCCTGAATAAGATCTAGCTTTAATCCCTTTTTAGCTACGTTTATCAATTGATTGTCTATCTTTTTTGTTTCCTGCTTTTCTAATCCATGAGCCCTTGTAACAGGAATTAATTCTACCATTTCCATTACACGGACAGAAGTTTCCTCCATCTCTTTCCTATAATCAGTATTATATCTCTTAATCTTTCCACTAAAAACAGCTATAATAATTACGGCTACAGGTATAGCTGCAATAAAAAATGTGAATACAGTTAAACTCTTAAAAATAATAACTCCCAAGGCTACCAATATATTTAACACAATGCTTAAGATAGTTATAAAAACTTGAGACGATAAATTTTCAATCTGCTCCACATCTCGCATAATTTTTGATTGTAATCTTCCTGACTGCATTTCATTATGATATGTAATAGAAAGCTGCTGCAATTTTTTTACAAGAGAACTTCTAAGATCTCTTTCCACGCTTCTTATAGTTTTTGCATACAGTACTGTGTGTATATAATTAGTTAATATATTTTGAAATACCATAATAAGAATTACAATAATATTAATTATAATTACATGAATTGCATTTGAATCTTTGTCTGTTGCTGCATTAATAATATTTGCAGTTACAATTGGCAGCACCCATACAGGAGAACTTTTCAATAAGAAAAAAATAATTGAAAGGAATAACTTTAAGTAATGTCCTTTATATAACCCAACGAATGTCTTTAAAGTATGGTTTTCATTTTGTTTAAAAATTTTTAAAAGTGCTTCTTCTTCTGGTTCTAATTTATTAATTTCTTTATTTTCTGCTTCTGTCACTTTTTCACCACCATATTATATTCTTATTTGTTATGAACCTTATATCATGAAATAATATTCTTTCTTTATTGTTATTTCTCCCCCATGATATTTACTTATGAATTTTTTCACACTATGTTCTCTTAATTATTTTTCAAGTAATATATCGCATTTTTTTCTCTTAGTTAATCTTCCGCCACCATATCATAATACTTCTTTATAACTTTTTCTGCTGGTTTTCCATATACTTCATAACCTTTATTACTTTCAGCGCTATTTAATGAATACTGTTTCCATGCCCAATCCCACATTGCAAATCCAGATACCCATTTTCGCTTAAGTGAAGCTTCAAACATAGTCTTATACCACTCTGCTTGTTCATTTAAATCCACTATACCTTCAACACTCCAGTCATTTGGAACTGCTGAAGAACCTTTTGTAGACATACAACCAGCCTCTGCAAAGAAAAATGGTTTATTAAACTTATGGACAATCTTTTCAATACGATCTAATTCCGTCTCCCAATCAGAAAGAGGATAATACCCACTTGAAGAAATCACATCGATGCAATCCCACCATTTCACATTATGCTCTTGATATTTATCCGTATTATAAGATACCAATCCATTATATACCTCTCTAATATCTGAAATTAACTTACGCCATTCATCTTCCCTACGCTCTGACATAACCATTTCACAACCTGCAATAAACATTTCACAACCTGTTTTTTCAGCAATACCTGCATAATGTAGTTGAAAATCAGTATATGATTCAAACCAATTGCTCCACTTTGGTTCGCAATGAACATCTTCATCAAAAAAATTAATATGTGCTCTCCAAGTTCCATTCTTACAATTTGCAGTTGGCTTAAGTGCTACCCTAAGACCTATCTTTTTAGCATAAGCTATTATATCTTCCAATTCTTTATCTGATATAGTTGAATTAGAAGTATAACAAACCTCTTCTGCTTGTGGAGTATCCTGCAAACCATTAGGTACAAGTATAATAAAATTAACTCCAACTCTTTCCTTTAAATTGTCTAAACTGCTATAAGCTTCTTTTTTGGTGTAACTACCTCTTTTGGCAAAAGGTGCAAATGTAAAACCTTTAATAAAATCCAAAAAACTCATTCCTTCCTATTCTATTTATTTCTAAAGTTAGCCAACCCAAATTTCTGTTAAAGAAATTTTGAAAGAAAAGTAATGTTCTAAAAAATGAAATTCCAAAATCTAAATTTTCTCTGATCTCTTCTATTTATGCAGCATAACTTTCCCTGTGCACTTTCATCATTCACTGTTAACTGAACATATCTACTATATCAATTTTATTTTTCATCTGATATAATACAATTGTTTGAAAATAGAACAAATCTATTTTATGGAGGCCTATTATGAATTATTTATTTGAAGAAATAAACGTTTTAACTTCACCTTATGAAGCTTTTCTATGTGATACAAATCGTGATGGCTTCCCAATTAAAGCCCATTGGCATTACTATATGGAAATTATTCTAATGCTTGAAGGAACTGCAATTATAAATTGTAATAATAAAGAATATGTATTAGAACCAGGAGATTTAATTTTATTTCATCCTCAAGCAGTACATTCAATTTTTACATCTTCTCCTGAACCATTAAAATATGATGTTCTTAAATTTGATATAAATAATTTGCATATAAATAGTAGTTATACGCCAAAACTTAGTGCAATTTTTAAATATTCCATAGATACTTCCTATGCACCTATTTACCTTCCATCAACAAACTTTAAACATTTTTCATTAGATAGTTTATTTAATAACTGCATTGAAGAAATAATAACTAAAGATTATGGTTATGACATTCGCCTTCAAGCTTTAATCTCCTCCTTATTAATTGAAATTCTTAGAATATGGAAAAGAAATGGCTTTGATACAAATAACATTGCTTTAATACCTTATGATACAGATTCACTGCATACTGTCTTACAATATATTGATGAACATTCTAATGAATCCTTAAAGGTAGAAGCCCTTGCTGAAAAATGCCACATGAGCTATTCATACTTTGCAAAAAACTTTCATGAACTATATGGACAGTCCTGCAAGGACTATATTGAATTTATAAGATTAAGTAAAGTTAAAGATTTATTGCTATTTACAAACTTTGACCTTAACTATATAAGTCAAGAAACAGGTTTTTCAGATTGTAGCCACTTAATACGTACCTTTAAGAAAAAGACAGGTATAACGCCAAAAAAATTTCGTACTGATCATATTAAATAAATTTTGTTAATATACTAAGAAACTTTATCATATGGCAATCATTAAAAATGTAACTGATATAATAACAAATTGCTTTACACTTTCTTTTATCCTATCAATTTTTCTAGCACCATAATTTTTGGCTGTATAAGTAGCCATTGTTATACATCATAGAAATTATAGTGCACAAATTAGACTGAGGCTTTCTAAATTCAAGAAAACCTCAGCTTTAATTTAGGAAAAAATATTTGTAAGATTTAAATTTTCTACTCTTGACTTTATTTTATCTTTATCAGTAGTATACAATCCTAAAGTCTTCATTCTCTCAAAGTAATCTGCACCCGAGAATGTGTATCTTTCACTCAGCTTCCCTTCTTTAACCTTATCATTTGCATATGCAATGATATCTCCTGTAACAAGCTTTCTTGATAATTCTAACAAAGGTCTCTTTTTTAAATATTGCACTGCATTATATCCTGCTAAAGTCCCAGTCGTCATAGCTTCGGTATGTCCTACAAAAAATCCAGATTTTTCACCGCCACAAAATAAATTCTCTATTTCATCTACATGCATTGAATTGCTCCTAGGAGCTGCTGATAAATATCTAATTGAGTTACCATTCCCCCCTGCTAACGGATCTAAATATGCTACATCTTCTAAGCCTTTAATTTTTCTTAATTTATCTGTTGGATAATGAGAAGTCATAAGCTTTATACGTCCAGTATCTAAGAGTATAATATTTTCTCCAAATTCTAAGGTTGCATATTGTTGGCATACCTTTTGCTCTAATTTTTCTAAATGTATATCTTCCTTCGGCATTGGAATAACCACAACACCATCTTTTTCCAAAGTATCAACTACATCCCTTGATAAAGACTCCTTGGAAAATTCACAAGAACCACTCATTGCGCCTTTCATGCCATTTGCTCGTTCTCCTATTAAGTCATTTATGCCTGCTTTTTCACTTATACTTACTCTCCCACCAAAGCTAGGACATCTTAATGTACACATTACACATCCGTTACCATATTTTACACAGTTATTCATTGACCCTGTAGAACCTGTAGTTTCTATGAATACGTCCCCTGTTATAATCTCTTTATTAGATAATATGACTGATTTTATTTTATTTTTTTCCATTTCTACATCTATGATTCTACTCTTAAAAAAGATCTTTACTCCTGACTTAAGCAAATGTCTTCTAACAATTGGTTCAGCTCTTCCTACATCACATAACCAAGCATGTTTATGTCCTGGAAAATCTATATTCTTATGAATAGATATAGAATCCATAATTTTAATAAAATCACCAGCACCAAGATTTATTAATTCTTCTGCTGCAGTAAATCTTCCGTTATTTCTCATTATGCCACCAACATTTCCTACTCCAAGTAATAAATCTGTCCTTTCATATAGCTCAACTTCCACTCCCAACTTTGCTGCTTCCAATGCGGCAGAGCATCCTGCCCATCCTCCACCTATAATTATTACTTTCATTAATATACTCCTTTAATTATAGTTATCTCTGCTCTATATACTATTCAAATACTTTGCTAAGTTGAGTGTTCTTATAATCATTGATTTATGACAAAAATAGAAATAAAAAATAATTTTAACTAAAAATAAGCGCATTTGTAGGGTAGACATTTTCATTTGTCTACCCTACAAGTACTTCTTCTATTACCTATCTATTTTGACTCACATGGATATATATAATTGCTTATGGTGCAAGCTCTTAATTTGCAAGGATCAAATTCATCATCATCAGGAACTACGAACACTAATTTACGTTCAATAGTTCCGCATGAATCTTCACCGCATTCATCTTTTGCGTGCACCATTGTAATAAAACCCTTAAAAGCAAGTATTCTATTACATTCGTCATATATAATAGCTGCTACAGCTACTTTTTTGTCTGGGCATACGTTGTTTATTTTTATTTTTACAGTTAACAATCTTGCACCATGTTTTTCCATATCCACTGGTTCAGCCTTAACAGTATCACATAACTCACATGAACATTTAGTACATTTTCCATATTTACCCATTTAATTCAACTCCTATTTACATATAAATTTAAGATAAAATAATATTTACTAATATTGATTTGGCCATTTACAATTCTTATATACATATATCATTAAAATATATTTTGAATATAAAGTTTATAAGTTGATATATGTTCTCCTAAATCACATTAGCATCTTAATTGTCTTTATTATAAATTTACAACAGTTTGATTAATGGGCTTATTATAGAATATAGCTAATCTAATATAGATTGTATATTTTTAAGATATTCTAAAATAAATATTTTTGTGAACAAAATCAATCAAAACTGGATACATATTTATTTATCCTTTTTTCTCCTTCCATCTAATTCATTAATTCAAATTCTATTGTTAAAGAAGAAATGAAATTTATTTATAATTAAAAGTAACCTAGCAAAATCTTATATAAGATATATGCTAGGTCAATTCTAATTTTTATTAAGGCACATTCAAATAAATAACAAGTCAGCATGCTAGTCTATTTTGAGTAATACTTCGTCACCATGTTCTTCTAATAGCCCTACTATGAGGCAAACATGCCTCCTTGTCTGACTCAAAATATACATCGCATCATGGACTTGTTATTTTCTTTCATGTGTTTAATATTACATAAAATATTCTCTCTATATTGTTTGCTTTGCAGATGTAATTGTTATTTCTAGCACTCTACTTAAAAATGGAAACTTATTTTTCATCATATCAAATTCAGAACCTGATTCAACAAATTTAGCTGTTCCTTCAATTAAGAACCCTGCTCCCATATATTGATATCCCATAACTTCTTTGCTACCTAACGTAACCTTAACTTTATTATTTGCTTCTATATTTTTTTGAGTTCTTCTCATTCCTGCTGCAGGTAATAATATTCTACCATCTTCAGTAGTATTAATATATGAATTCCAAGTATTAACTACATGTGCTTCGTTATTGCTGCAAGATACAATAGCTACTACCCCTTCATGTGAAATAACTTCAAGTAATTTTTCGTTTATCATTTATATTCCTCCTCTAAAATTCTATCAATTTATTTATGTAGATGTCTTTGAAAAGCCTTTATTTAATGTGAATTGACTTTTCATTAATGTAATTATACAATCAAAGTGTAATCATCAAAAGTGCCACTTTATATTATTTTATAGGATACAGTTCATAAGGAGAGTGTTGTTAAAAATGATTGTTTTAGACAATGATTCAAAGGAGCCTTTATATTTTCAAATTTACGAACAACTAAAAAAGGAAATAATTTCAAGGCAAATCCTAGAAGATAATAAACTTCCTTCAACAAGAAAGCTTTCAGCCCTATTAAATGTTAGTAGAAACACCGTTGAAAATGCTTATCTGCAACTTTCTTCTGAAGGATATGTTTTAAGCAAAGCAGGTAGCGGATTTGTTGTTCAAAAATTAGATAACTCCATAATATCAAAGCTAAAAAAAGAAGATATAAAAACTGCTGAAAATACAGTACCTAAAGTGAGTAATACTAATATTTATTATAACCATTATCATAATAATAGCGATGATGATAATTATAATTTTAATTTTGAGTATGGAAAGTTAAGTGCACCAGATTTTCCACTGCGATTATGGAAAAGAATATCAAATAAATGTTTATCAACTATAAGTGCTGAAGATATGATATCATACAGTGCTAGTAAAGGTGAACTTGAATTGCAAATAGAAATTATGACTTATTTAAAAAAATCAAGAGGTGTATCTTGTACTCCTGACCAAATCATTATTTCCTCAGGTAGTGATCATTCCCTTAGCTTACTATGCCAGTTATTTAGAGGATATTTTAATAAAATAGCCTTAGAAGACCCCGGATATATTGGAGCAAAAGATATTTTTATTAATAACGGATATAGCGTTACCCCTATCAGCTTAGAACAAGATGGAATAAATCTTGATGAATTAGAAAATAGTTCTGCAAAAATAGTATATGTAACACCTTCACATCAATTTCCAATGGGATATGTAATGCCCATTGCCAAAAGATTAAAACTTCTAGATTGGGCCATAAGAAACAATGGAATTATTATTGAAGATGATTATGATAGTGAACTAAGATATAATTCAAAACCCATTCCATCAATCCAAAGTATTGATTCTAATGGCTCTGTTGTCTATATAGGTACATTTTCAAAAGCTTTATCTCCTAGTTTACGCTTAAGTTATATAGTATTACCAGAAGCATGGCTCGATAAATATAATAAACTTTTTAAAATGTATCAAGCAGCTCCACTAATACAACAAAAAATTATTCACCAATTTATGGATTTAGGCCACTTTGAAAGACATTTACGTAAAATATCTCTTATAAATAAAAGAAAACATGATACCCTAATTCATGCAATTCAAGAATTTATGGGCGATAATGTTACTATTCATGCTAAAAATGCAGGTTTACATATTTTATTAGAATTTAAAAATGGATTAACTGAAAAAGAATTAATAACAAAAGCTAAAAATCATGGTGTTAAAGTTTATCCTGTATCCATGTTTTGGATGAGAGAAGATAAATATCCTGATAATATGGTTTTACTTGGTTTTGGTGGAATGTCTGAAAGTGATATTTTTGAAGGTATAAATCTACTTAATAAAGCATGGTTTATCAGTTAACTTGCTTATATATTATGGAAAATAGAAAAAGTAGACAGTTTTGTGTAAAAACAAAACTGTCTACTTTTGGGTTACTAATGTAATATCATAGATAAAAGTTGAAATTTTCTAAATACAAGAAAATCTCAGCTTACTAATCATTATTTTTCATTTCTTAATTTTATAATATTCTCTAACGCTAATCCTGTTTTACTAGCAATAGTTTCATCATCAAATACATTTAATAATGACTTAGCAACTTCAATCATAGCTTTATTAAATCCTCATTCTTCATCACTACTTAAATATTCAAGTTTATCTTCAGCCTTTTTTATTGCAGGTTCCATAATCATCAACTCCTTTAACATAGTTTCTGATGTATCTTCTTCTAAAAATGCTAACCATCTTTCTATTGGATTATCTTTAAAATTTTTACTTTCCTTTTTTTATAAATTTAGTTAATTCTATAAAATGTATTTCAATTTCTCTCAAAGCTTCATAGTTTAATTTAATATTTAGCCTATATGTATCAATTTCAAAAACTCATCTTCGGACAATATTTCAATTCCCAACTCTTTAGCTTTACTCAATTTACCCCCTGGATTTTCACCTACAACTACTATATCAGTTTTTTTACTTACACTGCCTTTTACAAGACCACCATATTGTATAGTAAGTTCAGACATTTCTACTCTACTTTTTAAGGTATCTCCTGTAAACACGATACTTTTATTGTCTAATATATTTTCTATAATATTTTCTTTGGCCAATTCTAATCTTGCCTTATCTTCTTCTCTTTTTTCCTTATCTACTTCATAATTTCTTTTAATTTTACCCTCATTACTACTTTCACCTAATTTACTCCATTTTTTAGGTTTTACTACTTTTAATAATTCTAATAAATCAAGCACATCTTGCATTGCTGTATGATTTTGACCATCTTTTATATTATAATTATTTAATAAATCTACTAATTTATAACTATCCAATTTTTCTATTGTTTTTATTGTATTCATACTACAATAAAATTTTTGATCTTTATCAACCCAGCTCCAATAATTTAAAAAGTTTCTATCAAAACTTGCATTATGGGCTACTATAGGATATTTATATTTAGAAATTAGAGTTTTAAATTCTTCTTTTAATATTTGATTTTCTTCTATACTATCTAATCCAGAACCATATCCTTTTTTATACTCATTTTCATTATTAATAATAGCTAGATGTAATTCATCTACAACCTCATAATCTTCTACAACTATAGCTGCTACTTCTCTTATCCCATCTTTAGGAGAAAAACTACCTGGAGTTTCTATATCTACTATTATAAATTTTTCCTTCTTATCTACCTTTTCCCTTTTATCAACTTTTACTTTTTTACTACTTTCATTTACTGCTTTTTCTTCACTGGAAATATCTTTTGAAAAATCCTTTCTTTGCATGTCAAAAAAATAGTCAGGATGAATACTATGTAATTCCCCATTAACATATAATATTATCTCATTATCATCAACAAATCCTGCTACCTTACATTCTAACGGCTTGTCTGTATATGCACCCTTATAATAAAATTGTTTTACTTCTGTAGCTTTTGAAGATATAAACTTCCATTCTCTTAATTTTTCTAATTCTTCCTCTATAGACTCAAATGTTCTCCATTCTCTTTTAGGCTCTAACATATCTTTTCTCCAATCTTCATCATATGAAATGCTAATAATTTATTAAAAGTTTTTTCAATAATATCTTTTTCTAATTGCTCTAAAAATTCTTTAATCTCTGGAATTTCAGCATTATATTCTGCTTCTTTTTTCTTATCTTTTACTTCCATGCTATATTTTTTTAATAAGCTTTCTATCATGTCTTTAGTTGTCCAATTATAAATCCATCTCATATTATTCTTCACCTCAATAACTAATTCTTCATGATATTCATCAGATTCTTTAAGTTTATGAACAATATTTAAAGTAGAATTTCTACTAGAGCATATAATCCTAAAGCATTCAGATATTCTTTCTATATCGATTTCTCTTCTTTTCTTTTTATCCTTTGTCCATCTATTGTTTATACTATTTATTATTTGCTGTTCCATTGCTTCTATCATATCTATTTCACCTCATAATTAATATTTAATTCATTTTTACACTAATTTTATATTTCAATATTTTTTTAGTTAACACTTTAACTCACCAAGCAAAATGCAACATAACTATACTTTAGCACAAAAAATAAGAGTTTACCCTATAAACTCTTATTTAAATCCAATATTTTTACAACTTAATTATTATTAATCTTAAGAATTATAATTTAACTATCCTATTAACCTTTTCTTTCTCACCATTCAAATAATATACTATATTTTCACATGATATTCTTTGTAATTCTCTCATGGATGTTTCTGAATAAAAGGCTGCGTGAGGTGTTATAATAACATTTTCTCTTCCTACTAATTTATTTTTTTCTAAATTAGGATTTTCCTCAGCTAGTACATCTAAACCTGCTCCCCTAAGTAAATCTTCTTCAAGTGCTATAAGTAAATCGTCCTCATTAACACTACTTCCACGACCTGCATTTATAAAAATAGGTGTCTTCCTCATTTTTTTAAATTCATTAATTGTAAAGAAATTAGTATTAGTGCTGTTTTGATTCATGTGATTAGAAATAATATCTGCATTTTCCCATACATATTCTTTATCAACTAACTTTACATTAAGGGCTTTAGCCTCTTCAGCTTTTACATAAGGATCTACCGCAACAACCTGCATTCCAAAGGCAAGTGCTCTCTTTGCAACAGCTTTCCCTATTTTTCCAAAACCAAATATTGCAAGAGTTTGTCCTTCTATTCTTTGAAGATTATTGATTGATTGATATTTCCATATTCTCTTTTTATCTATATCATTTATATAATGCTTAATTCCTCTACTTAGAGATAGAATTAATGACATAGTGTGTTCAGCAACTTCTTGAGTGCAATATTCTCCAATAGGACAAACCGCAATATTCTTTTTAGCAGCTTCTTCTAAATCTACACAATCATACCCTCCTGCATTAATTGATATACATTTCAAATTCTTACACCCATTAATGACTGTTTTATTAATATCTAGAAATGCTGTAAGTATTGCATCTGCATCCTTAATAACTTCCAAAAATTCATTTTTATCACCATTATATTCATATATAACAATTTCAACCTCCTTAAGTCCCTCTGATAGAATTTTTTTTTCATATTCAAGATCTCTTTCTAGTACATCTTTATAGTCTGTAATTACTACCTTCACCATTTCACCTGACCTTATTTATTTCATTTACCTACACAAATCGGTAGAAGTTCTGAAAGAATTTCATCTGTAATCTTAATTACTTTATCCATTTCTTCATCCGTCCCAATTGTTATTCTTACATAATCATCTATTTTAGGTTGCTTGTAATATCGAGTTAAAACTCCTTTTTCTCTTAATGCCTTATGGTATTCTTCTCCACTAATTAGATTATGGGTTACAAATACGAAATTAGCTTTAGACGGAATTACTGTAAATCCTAATTTTCTAAATTCAGTACTTATTCTTTCTCTTGTATCAATGACCTTCTTATTGCATTCTTCAAAATATTTTTTATCTTTTACTGATTCGACTCCAGCAATTAATGATAATCCATTAATGTTATATGGGCTAAAAGAGAACTTTATTTTATTTAGGTCATCAATTATTTCCTTAGATGCAACTGCAAAGCCTAAACGAGCACCTGCTAAATTACGTGATTTAGAAAAAGTTTGCACTACTATTAAGTTTGGATATTTGTCAAGTAAGCTTATACATGATTTACTTCCAAAGTCCACATATGCCTCATCTATTATAACTACTCTATCTTTATTAGTCTTTAATATTAATTCTATTTCTTCATGAGTAAGAGTTAATCCTGTAGGCGCATTTGGATTAGCAATTATTATATTTCGTCCACAATTTATATAATTATTAACATCAATTGAAAAATCATCTTTTAAAGGTATTTCAAGTGCATCTATATTAAAAGATTTTGAGTATACCTTATAAAATCCATAAGTTATATTGGGAAAACAAGCTTTTCTTTCTTCATCAAAGAAGGCTAAGAAACAAAATCCCAAAACTTCATCTGATCCATTTCCTACAAATACTTGTTCATAACCTACGCTATAGAATTTAGCAAGTTCATCTACTAATATTTTTGCATCTGGATCTGAATAAAGATTTAATCCCTCTACTGCTTTTTTATTTACTACTTCCATTACCTTTGGTGCTGGCATATATGGTGATTCGTTTGTGTTTAATTTAATATATTTTCTATCTTTTGGTTGTTCTCCTGGAACATATGGTTCTAAATTACATAACTTTTCACTTAAAAATTTACTCATCTTAAAGTCCCCCAATTACTAAACTCAATTTTAAATTTAGTTTAAATTACCAATTACATTTAACTAATATTATTAAATTACTACTTAAATCTTAGATATTTTCTTTACTTAAAACTTCATCTATTATTTGTATTGCCTTATCTATATCCTTTTTCTCTACTATTGTTGGTGCAATAAAACGTACAACATTTTTGTAGCATCCACAAGATAATAATAAAAGTCCTAAATCTAATGCTTTTGCTATTATTTTCTTTGTTAATTCTATATTAGGATTTTTATCTTCATCAACTATTTCAATTGCAAGCATTAATCCCAAACCTCTAACTTCACCAATAGCTTTATATTTATCCTTTAGTTTCATTAATTTTTCTTTAAAATATTCACCCATCTTAGCACAGTTTTCAAGAGCTCCATTTTCAAGTACATCTATTGTTGCAAGAGCTGCTGCACAAGCTACTGGATTTCCTCCAAATGTTCCGCCATGTGCTCCCGCAGCCCATTTTCCCATATGCTCTTTCTTTGCAATCACCGCACTTAATGGAAAACCTGATGCTATTGCTTTAGCTGATGTAAATATATCTGGTTTAACTTCAAAATGTTCCCCAGCAAACATCTTTCCTGTTCTTCCAAAACCAGTTTGAACTTCATCAAAAATAAGCATTATTCCGTATTTATCACAAATTTCTCTAACATACTTAACAAATTCAACTGGAGGTACTATATATCCACCTTCTCCTTGAATCGGTTCCATAATTATTGCAGCAACACTATATGGATCTATAAGTTGTTTAAACATATCGTGAAATTGCTTAAAGTATTCCTTAGGACACTCATTCCCATTTTTCTTATAAGGTGTTCTAAAAACATATGGATATTCAGCAAAATACACACTTGGCAATAATCCTTCATAATTTTTTCTATATGCTGAATTTGAAGAAGTAATAGAAGTTGTACCTATTGTTCTTCCATGAAAAGATCCTTTAAATGCAATAACTGCTGGTCTCTTTGTAATATATTTTGCAAGCTTTAATGCTCCTTCATTGGCTTCAGCTCCACTGTTACTGAAATATACCATTGTATCTCCACCAGTAATTTCAACTAGCTTTTCTGCAAGCTTCACGTAAGACTCATAATATACAACATTATGACCTCCATGAATTAATGTTTTTACTTGCTGCACTGCTGCTTCAACTACCTTTGGGTGATTATGACCTATATTGCAGACAGCTACACCACTTGCAAAATCAAGTATTTCTCTCCCATCTTCAGTTGTCAAATAACAGCCTTCCCCCTTTACAACTCCAATCCCAGTTGCTCTGCATGCAACAGGTGGCATTACCTTTTGACATCTTTCAAATAAAGTACTCATAATATTTTTCCTCCAATAAATTATCACATTTCGAATTTTTATTTCAGTTTTAATTAACTAATCATCTTGTCTTAGTTATGCTTTCTTTATACTAAAAAATAATTTTTTAATGTTTCCATAACAAGATCTGGCAAAACTTTAAATGTATATGGCATGTATACTCGTTCAGTCCATTTATGAGCATCTTTTCCGTAGCATCCATAATTAATGGCTGGTATATTAAGTTTTTTTATTGTTTGTAATGGAACATTATAAAGTTTCTTATATTCTGGGAAATTTCCAATTAACATATCTAATGATTCATTATCATCATCTATTTTTAAATAACTACTGTCAGTTAAGCTTGGGAAGAACTGCATTACCTCAAATTCTTCACTGTTCTTCCCACTAAACTCCTTAACTATTTTTGAAATTTCATTATAAGTTTTCTTTTCTTCTTCTACTTCATCTTTCAAAGTATTATGTGGGCAATATGGAGCCGCAAAAAATATCACTATTGTAGGAATCTTTATTCCAGCAATTGAACATAATTTCTTGGTTATTTCCAATGGAATTTCACGTTTGTCCATATTTTCACTTATACATTTATTTGTTATTTCCTCAATATATATATTAATATTTCCCTGGAAATTATTTGTAGCTATTTTATAAACTTCCTTATACTCTAAAACTTGAGTGATATATTCTATTTCCTTATAATTTACTTTTGTTAGTTTACAGTAATCTCTATATTTTTCATTAATATCATCTAACACATTGTTCAAAGCCTTTTGCGCTGTTTCCTTGAGTTTTATTAAAATTTCTTTTATTGATAAGTTATGAATAAAATAATTAAAATAAACAAATGACGTAAAGGATGTTTGCACATTATATTGTGGCTTTAAATCTTTCATTTTTAATACTGATGGCGGAAGTGTATATTCGTTTTTATATCCATCACAGAACTCTGGATTTAAATTAATTAACTTAACAAGTTCTGCAGCAACCATAGAAGAATCAAATCCTTCAAAACATTGAGCTACATGAGTTTCTTTTCCTTGAATATAAAAGCAAGGTAGTATTTTACCAACTGCTCCTGTATAAACATATCTTTTTGTATCTCCAGGATAAAGTGGACATATATAATCATTATTTATAGCAAAAAGATAGTTTAAATTTTCTTTTTCTTTTAGCTCTTCTAATACTTCTAAACCTTCGATTATTCCTGTGTGAAGATTTTCTTCAACTGGGTTTACAGAAAGCAAAATGTTGCCATCTATATCTTTTACTTTTTTACATAAATGTTTTAGAATCACCATGAAAACTGCAACACCACTCTTCATATCACATGCTCCACGTCCAAATAACCAATCCCCTGAATTTAAATCTTCCTCTACTTCAAGGTCTAACTTCACATTCTTGAGTTTTTCCATTAGTTCATCACAATCAAAAGCAAACTCTTTAAGTTGTCCAAAATCTTCAACATCAACTGTATCCATATGACCATGAAGCATTATAGTATCTCTGCTGTTCCCATTTTCCCCTTTTATAAGAGCAAATACATTTCTTCTGTCTAGAGAATCATTTTTGAGTTTTTGAATAATAACTTTATTAGGATGTTCTTTAAAATATGGTATATCTCTTAAATATGATTCTATAAAACATGCAATATCATGCTCTCCAGAAGTTGTATTTACACTGGCTATACTTACAAGTTTTTTTGTAAGTTCTAATATTTCATTAAACACTGTTCATCCTCCTTACTTCTATACAGACTACAAAATACTGTATACAATATTAATTAAAAAAATTTCTTCATATTTTATATACAATGCACACTCTTGGAAAATCACTATGTGATTTCTAATGCATTTACAACATATATAATCATTTTTATATTCTGCTAAGCGGGAATGTCATACAATGTGGACCACCACCTGCTTTTACTATTTCAGTAATATCAACTTCTGTTACTTTTATACCTCTTTTTCTCATTTCTTCATTAGCATAAGTATTTTTCTTTAAAGATATTACTCTCTTATTTCCAAGTGCTTGTACATTACATCCTAGTTCAAATATACTTTCTGCCGGCACATCTATAATTTCAATTCCTTTTTTCTCTATAAGTTTAAGAAAATCTTCTGGGAGAGCATCCCTATAAGCCAATGCAAGCTTATCATCTATCATATTAAAGCATAAATCAAAGTGTAAATATTTTTCATCACAAGGTACTCCAACAACTTTGTATCCATACTTTCCTAACTGCTCTTTTATTTCTTCAATACCTTTTGTATCACTTCTTGCCACCATTCCAATTGCAATTGTATTATCATCTAAAAATGTGAAATCTCCACCTTCAAATAATCCTTCAGTACATTCTGCAACTATTGGAATTCCTAGTTCCCCCATTTTATTTTTATATTCATCTCTTTCAAAGAAACGTATTTGTTCTCTAAATCTCCCTAATATATATCCTTCTCTGATGCATCCACCAAAATCCCTTGCAAATACTGAGTTAGTCATTCTTGGATCTGTGTCTAAAAGAACAACTTCAACTCCATTATCTTCATAAGCTTTTATCATTAACTTATGTTCAGCTTCCATTTTTTCAATATCTAAAGTGGTGTCTTGCCACTTTTTTGCTATTTCATTTATAGGAACTGGCTTAAGATAAGTTGGTCTACACATTAATACTTTCTTTAATACACCAGTTGAATTTTTAACATACATGTTTTCCACATTAACTCCTCCTAAAACTTTTAGTAAAATATATTATAAAAAAAGACAAAGACACGGCTTTTTATTAATTAGACGCCTTTGTCTTTGTCTTATACTTTTTTCTTTAAAATTCCAAATTGTTTTATGACGTAAAATAACAATTCTAAGTAAAATTGATTTATAAAGATTAAAATCATGTAGGACTTCCTTAATATTTATATTATTCTCGACAGTCAATATTGATACCCCATTAGTCCAAGAAAATACATTAAACAGAAACCACAACATCACCATTAAATCTCAAAGATTTCATGTACTTGTCCTCCTTGTAGTTATGTGACTTATTTTCACCTTTATGAATTTAGTATCCTGTATACAATGTAAGGGTAAAAAAAAGCCAAAGATTATTATCTTCGACGCCTTTGCCATAATTCAATTATATTGATATATTTTACCAATGTCAACTACATTTTATAGTTAGTTATATTTTTTAATATTCTCTTCTTTGGATATTCGATTTTTGCTTAATATAGCTTTGCAATTTCCTTTCTAAGTCTAAAAGAGTCTTGGATATCACCATATGTAAGACTAATATTTAAAATATCTTGAACGACTTAAGTTTCATTGATTCCAATACAATTATAGCCATAAATTTACTCCTTTATTTGTGTGCAAGCATTCTTTTATTAACATTTTTCAAATGTCTTTTCATTGCTTCACTAGCTAATTCAAATTCCCCCTTTTCAATATAATCAACTATTTCCTTATGCTCTTTATTTGCAACACTTCCATATTGATTAACTGTACCTGATAAAATCAAAAAACGTTTAGTAATTAAATTAGCTTTTTTTATCATATCTCTTAAGAAAGAATTATTTGTATACTCTGCAATTTTTGTATGGAATTCATAATCAAGTTCAATAAAATCTTCATCTCTATGCTCTTCTACCATATGTAATTGCTCTATATACCTACTTTTTATTTCTTCAATTTGCTTTTTACTTATATTATCTTTTAAACTCAATACTGCTAGAGATTCTAAAGATTCACGTACTAAAGTTATATCTTCTATTTCCTTTTGAGTTATATCTGAAACCACAACATTTTTACTTTGATTTATTTCAGCAATTTCTTCATAAACAAGCTTAAGTAAAGCTGCTTTAATTGGTGTTCTACTTATTTGTAATTCTTCAGCTAATTTTTCTTCAGCTAATATTTCACCCGGCTTTAATTTATTAGAAATAATCGCCTCTTTTATTATATCGTATGCTTTGTCTGATAATGATTTATCCTTTTTTATCACACCTAGTTTCCCCATAATATTTTCCCCTTCCTGATCCCAAGTACTGAACACTGTATACATAATAGATCAAAAAAATTAGAGTCAATTTATATATGCTCAACTTCATTGTTAATTATATTAGACTTTATTTATCTTTAAGCATATATATGCATTTAAGTGTTAATTTATGCAACTATTACATTCCTAAGTTTTATAGATCTTAATATACATCATTCTACTATACCATCATAATACATCATGTTTTTTTTAATGTCAAACATTAATTTAAATTGAAATTATCTTTAGCAACTCTTTATTTTGAATAAATATGCATAATGTCAAATTAAATTTTTTCATTTTATTTTCATCTTCAATTCCATATATCATTATTATATAATTGATATTATTTTCGTTATTCTTATCCATAATTATTATATCCTATCGTTTATATTATACAGGAGTTTTAGTATATGCATACGCTCCTCCACCTGAACTTAAAACGGTGCAAGCTACTAGTGCTAAAGCTATCTTCTTTTTTATAAAAATTCCTTCTAAAATATTATTTGTTTTTATGTATATACCTTATATGATACATTTCGCAATCCAGTCAAAAAATCTTACAAAATAAAAATGTGAATTCCGAAAAACTCACATTCATTGTTTATAAAAACTATTCTCATTATGAATTTAAGTATAATTCTATTAAGTATTATAATATAATTATACTTAATTAATAGCACTTTTTCTAGTTTTCAAATTCATCTCTTCGTTTTTGAAAGAAATAATAGCAATTCACATTTTCTAATTCATTCCATCTACAAACATCAATATCTTTTAGATCTAGGTTATATATTTTTGCATCTAAGGTTCCAAGCATAAATGGTGAATGGGTTGCAATAATATATTGATGGCTATCTTTTCATACCACCATAAAATGCCAACCATGAATTTGCCATGGAACCACTTGATATCACATATTAATCATTCGAAGTAGGATTTTTTCATTGGTTTTTACAGGAATTTAAATTTTTTATAATCCTATGTCTATAATTCTTACCTGCTGTTTCTGTAATACTTTTAAAGTTAAATTTAATACTACTTTTTCTGTGAATTCAGTAAACATTAGTTCTATAGGAATTGTGCAGCTCAAGACTGGGTTTTTGTGAATATCAACTTCAGCAATATCCGCTCTTACTAATTCAACAAAAGGTTTTTCATTAAAGAATTCGGTAGAGAAAGAACTCTGTTCGCAAGGATTAAGTCCAATCATTGGATTTGAGCAAACATCACAACCTTTAAGCCCATCTGTAAAAAATTCTAATTCACTTGGACTGGTATTTTCTACAAAAATCGGCGCTCTAAGGAAAGTAATTCTTGTAGTGAAATTAAAAGGTACTTCAACTGTACAATGTCTTATATCTCCACAAACATTTGGAGTTTGAACTATAGTACAAGTTTGAGTTGTATACTCAATATTCTTTCTTATGAAACCTGCTATAAATATTATCCCAGTACTAAGTCGATCATCTTGACAAAGTGAAATAATACGGGATTGGGTTAAAAATACGTTATTTTTAATTCGTTTAATTTCCATAACTACTTGGTCTAATGTGATGGTAGCTTCGACAAGAATCGTTATAGTTGTCTCTGCCAATACAACTGGAATCTTAACAATTACTGGTGTAGGTGTAATAGCAGCAGGAGTTACAGAAATTTGTTCAGTTAGTGATTCTACTTGATCAGTAGCGATTTCACATAGATCACTTTCACGACACTTAGAAGTATTTGTATTTTCTTTATTTAATCCTTCATTATAATTATTAATTTCTAAAGAGTCATAGCTATTGTTTTTTATGTTATCGTCATTTATATTATTATCTTCTATACTACCAGTTTTAATATTATGTTCTTCTAAGGATTCTTCATACTGTTTTCTCTTAATTGGATTATAATATCGTCTTGAATAGTATATTCTTACCATAACTTCTCCTCCATTTAAGAATTTAAGTATATAAGTTTTAATAAAATTAATTTAATTACAATATAAATTTTTAATTATTAATTTTATATTGATTTTTATTTTTTATATCAATTGAGGATAGGCTATATTAGTATATTGATTTTCTATTTTTCGAGTAATAATTCCAGTTTGTTCTATCTTATACACCAACATTTTTCTCCTCTTAAAAACAGACCTAAAACCTCTCTTAGTAAGCTTTGGGTCTGCAACATAGTAATTAATTTGTAATTCAGTAAGCGTACTTTATATTTAGTTTTTAATTAAATTTCTAGATTTAAAAATTTTTTATTATACTATTGCTGTAACTCTTACTTGTTGATTTTGTAATACTTTTAGTGTTAAATTTACTACTACTTTTTCTGTAAGTTTAGTAAACTTTTGTTCTGTAGGAGTTTTGCAGCTGGAAGTTGTATTTGTGTTAATATCAATTTCAGTAATATCCGCTCTTACTAATTCAGTAAAAGGTTTTTCATTAAAGAATTCTGTGTCGAAAGAACTACGATCGCAAGGATTACGTCCGATTACTGGATCTGAACACACATCGCAACCTTGAAGTTTATCTGTAAAAAATTCTAATTCACTTGTAGTGCTATTTTCAATAAAAATCGGTGGTCTAAGGAAAGTAATTCTTGTAGTGAAATTAAAAGGTACTTCAACTGTACAGTGTCTTATATCTCCACAAACATTTGGAGTTCTAGCTGTAGTACAAGTTTGAGTTGCAAACTCAATATTCTTTCTTATAAAACCTTCTATAAATAGTATTCCAGTCCCAAATCGCCCATCTTGAGAAAATGGAATAATACGGGATTGAGTTAAAAATACATTCTTTTTAATTCGTTTAATTTCTATAGCTTCTTGGTCCAATTTGATAGTAGCTTCAACAGGAATAGTTATATTTGTCTCTGCCAATACAACTGGAATCTTAACAAATACAGGTCCAGGTGCAATAACAAAAGGCGTTACAGCAACTTGTTCAGTTAGTGATTGTACTTGAGATTTAACGATAGCACAAGGTTCAGCACTTTCATGAGAATAATCTACACTCTTAGAATAATTTGTATTTTCTTTATAATCATTCATTATAATGTTCCCTCCATTTTATCTAATGTTAATGCTTTCTAATATATATACTATACAAACTTCTCCTTTTTGTGCACTGATAAATGATTTAATTTATCATAATTTGATGACTGTTTTTGTACAAATCCTCTCTTTCATTAACATCAAGCCATCCTTCCTCTTCAACATAATTAAATATCTCTTCCAAAGATATATTGTAATCTTTAGCAAAAACTACTGGATTTCTTTTATAATTATTAACAATTGTCTCTGTAAAATTGTTGTTTCTCATTTTATCTTGAAGTACAAGTGCTTTTAAATATGTACTTCCTATCAGCTCTCTAATTACATTATATCTATAACTTTTCGTACTATAGATATAAAGCCTACATATTATTGGCCTATTGTCGTAGATAGTTTCTGCGTTTATTTATGTTATCTGCTCTTTTAACAGAAATGTCTGGTTTTGGACAAGAAGAAGGTATAGTAGTAATTGTTGCTATAAACAGATTAGACATGCTAGATAAGGCTCTTCTTAGACCAGGTAGATTTGATAGACATATAGAATGCGCTTATTACTCCATAACTTTAGCTGGACATGAGAAAAAAGAAAGAAGTTATCTTAAGGAAAATAATAAGAGCTATCTACTGTCCTATAATATCTGAAAAACAATTAAATTTTTGCTTAGAAATTATTTTCTGAACTTAACTGTTATAAATCCCCATCTAAAACTTTATATTTTGAAATTTTATCTTTTTATTAATATAAATCCTTAATTTCATTTCTATCTTATTAGACTTATTGACATTAAACCCCAGAAAATTGTCTGGGGTTTTAATTTTAAATCATATGAAATTACATAAAAAATTTTCATGTAATATATTTAACTTCTTTATTACTGAATAGCTCTTCTATCTCTTTTATAAAAAATTGCTTTATTTTATATTGTTTTTTTATTTTTTAACATCAATTTAGGATAAGTTATATTAGCATATTGCTGTAACTCTTACTTGTTGGTTTTGTAATACTTTTAGTGTTAAATTTACTACTACTTTTTCTGTAAGTTTAGTAAACATTTGTTCTGTAGGAGTTTTGCAGTTGACAGTTGTATTTGTGTTAATATCAACTTCAGTAATATCCGCTCTTACTAATTCAGTAAAAGGTTTTTCATTAAAGAATTCAGTGAAGAAAGAACTACGATCACAAGGATTACGTCCAATAACTGGATCTAAACAAACATCGCAACCTTGAAGTTTATCTGTGAAAAATTCTAGTTCACTTGGAGTCGTATTTTCAACAAAAATCGGTGGTCTAAGGAAAGTAATTCTTGTAGTGAAATTAAAAGGTACTTCAACTGTACAGTGTCTTATATCTCCACAAACATTTGGAGTTCTAGCTGTAGTACAAGTTTGAGTTGCATACTCAATATTCTTTCTTATAAAACCTTCTATAAATAGTATTCCAGTACCAAATCGCGCATCTTGAGAAAATGGAATAATGCGAGATTGAGTTAAAAATACATTCTTTTTAATTCGTTTAATTTCTATAGCTGCTTGGTCCAATGTTATAGTAGCTTCAACAGGAATAGTTACATTTGTCTCTGCCAATACAACTGGAATCTTAACAAATACAGGTCCAGGTGCAATAACAATAGGAGTTACAGCCACTTGTTCAGTTAGTGATTCTACTTGAGTAGTAACAGTTGCACAAGACTTAATACTTTCACTGCTATTCGCTACATACTCAGAAGCATTTGTATTTTCTTTACCATAATTCATTATAATGTCCCCTCCATTTTATCTAATGTGAATGCCTTATAATATATACTATACAAATCTCTCTTTTTTGTACTACCTATAAATGATTTAATTTATTATAATTTAGGAAACTTTATATGAAGATAAGCTAAATAAACTAACTATTTAGCAAATAATAACGCTGTTTAATCAGACAGTATAGATTTTTATATAAAAAATCTATACTGTCTGATAATATTTGAAGAACAATTAAATTTTTGCTTAGAAATTATTTTCTGAACTTAACTGTTGTAAATCCACATATAAAATAATAATTCCAGTTTATTCTATGTTGTACACCAATATTTTTCTCCGCCTCAAAATAAACTCAAAATCTTATTCAGTAAGCTTTAGGTCTATAACATAGTAATTAATATATAATTCAGTAAGAGTATTTTATATTTAGTTTTTAATTAAATTTCTAGATTTAAATTTTTTTATTAGCATGTTGATGTTGCTATTGCTGTAACTCTTACCTGTTGTTTCTGTAATACTTTTAGTGTTAAATTTACTACTACTTTTTCTGTGAGTTTAGTAAACATTTGTTCTGTAGGAGTTGTGCAGCTGACAGTTGGATTTGTGTTAATATCAACTTCAGTGATATCCGCTCTTACTAATTCAGTGAAAGGTTTTTCATTAAAGAATTCAGTGAAGAAAGAACTCTGATCGCAAGGATTACGTCCAATCACTGGATCTGAACAAACATCGCAACCTTGAAGTTTATCTGTGAAAAATTCTAGTTCACTTGGAGTCGTATTTTCAACAAAGATAGGTTGTCTAAGGAAAGTAATTCTTGTAGTGAAATTAAAAGGTACTTCAACTGTACAGTGTCTTATATCTCCACAAACATTTGAAGTTTTAGCTGTAGTACAAGTTTGAGTTGCATACTCAATATTCTTTCTTATAAAACCTGCTATAAATAGTATTCCAGTGCCAGATCGATCATCTTGAGAAAATGGAATAATACGGGATTGGGTTAAAAATACATTCTTTTTAATTCGTTTAATTTCCATAGCTACTTGGTCCAATTTGATAGTAGCTTCAACAGGAATGGTTATATTTGTCTCTGCTAATACAACTGGAATTTTAACAAATACAGGTCCAGGTGCAATAACCATAGGAGTTACAGAAACTTGTTCAGTTAGTGATTCTACTTGAGCAGTGACTGCTGCACACTTAGAAGCATTTGTATTTTCTTTATTATCACTCATTATAATTTTCCTCCATTTTGTCTAATGTGAATGTTTTCTAATATATACTATACAAATCGCTCCTTTTTGTGCTACTGATAAATGATTCAATTTATCGTAATTTGATGATTGTTTTTGTACAAATCTTCTCTTTCATCAATATCAATCCACCCTTCCTCTTCAACCTAATTAAATATTTATTTCAAAGATATATTGCAATCTTTGGCGAAAATCGCTGGATTTCTTTTATGCTTTTTACATATTTTAGCTATTAATTTAATATTATTTTCATTAGCATATTCTATATTTTCTTTTTCTGAACAAGCTGCATCACCAATAATATTTTCTACATTAACATTAGCATTTTTACTTTTTGTAATTAGTTCTTGCAACTACTACGATTTAACATTTCTTTTCTCATCTTAGTTTCCATTTATAACGTAATTTAAATAACATTCTGTATTTCTGTACATAACTATAAATTACAATCACATTTACTGAAATTTAGGCTCACTCCCTACAATTTTGTAGATACGTTCTTCAACGACTTCTCCATCTGCTTTTGTTTCTTTGAAAGTAATTAAGTCATATCCATCATTACTTTTGCTTTGAGATGTTTCATAAATGAATATTATAGATATTGCCTTTTTAATTTCCACCAAAACCATTCATCATCTTCTTTATAAAATATCATACCAATTTTCTGTAGTAACTTCTGAGATAATATGTTATTTTTCAATGTATCTGCAATAACAAATTTAACATCAGAATTCAAAAATGCCCATTGTATAATCGCCCTTAATGCTTCAGTCATATATCCATTACATCTATATTCATCTTGCATATAATATCCGATTATAACCTCCCCATTTTCGTTAGGATATCCCTTCAACATTATATGACCAACAATTCGGTTTTTGGACTTTAAAATTATAAGCCAAACTGTATACCACATATAATTTATAGGATTATTTTTCACACCATTTAACCTTATTTTGAAAACACTTTTTTCTCTATCACCAATGTTCTTGTCAGTAATAGTTAGCCCTAAAGTTTTCTCCATTTTATTGAAATCATTTATTGAAAGTTCAAGATTATATTGGCTTAAAGATAAGATGCTTAATCTCTCTGTATTAAGTTTTAACATATGTACATCAACCTCCACTTTAAATCATGAGTAATACTATTGTTGAAATAATACATCACATACAGTTTTATTTTATTGCAGCATATATACATATTTCATAATACATTAGTATTATATAAGTAAAAAATATCGCAAATTCCAAATACGATATTTTAATTATGCTATTCTTTTATTAATTTACAATAGTGAATATAAAACTAAATCAACTTCTTTTCAAAGCAAATTGCTTTAGTATTATTTACGTATTTACCATAGTTTGATATCTTATGATATCCTCTCTTCTTATAAAACGATACTGCTTGTTCATTTATTAATCGAGTTTCAAGATAAATAGAAGAGTACCCTAATTTTTTTGCCTGTATTTCTAAATATGATAAAATTTCAGATCCAACACCCTTTGTTTTTACCTTTGCAAACATCCGCTTGACTTCAGCTATATTTTCATTAATAGGACGTATAGCCCCACAACCAATTGATTCCTCACTTTCATCATATGCGATTACAAATAAAGACCGTGGCATACAAACATCATCTGAATTAAAAGAATTCTTTCCACTATCTCCTGTAATAGATCTTAAAGTTTCAGATAATTCTTCCATTAAAAGAATAGCATCTGATTCTTTAGGACTTTTTTCAATAACTTTCATTTTCTATTCCTCCATTTCTGTTGAAGCTATTCAATAAATTTAATCAATTATTTATATTTTTATAAACACTAAATGGCTATTATATATTTTATATATACTTTCTGCATCTTCTTGTTTTATCTTTCTCAAATTTAATCTTTCCGTTCAAGTTTCTGAAAATACATTAAATATCTAAAAAATATACTTTACTTTTAAATATTCTCCTTCCATCAAAACTTTTATAAGAACCATCTTTCACATATTCAAATCCAACATGACGCATTACCGAACCTGATGCAGGATTTTCAATTGAATGTAAGCATATAAAATTTTTAATTCCCACTTCATTAATTAAAAATTTCATTACACAATCTAATGCTTCTTTAGCAAAACCTTGTCTCCAATATTTTTTACTCAGCACATATCCAACTTCGTATCTATTAGGCTCACTTTCATTAATAAATGCTCCTATTGAACCAATTGGTTTATTACCTGACTTTAAAATAATTCCCCAATCATAATGTGTCTTGTCTTCCATATTTAATTCACATTCCTTCATCCATTCTTTTGTAATTTCCACATCAGAATGAACAGTCCATCTTATAAATTTAGTGACATCTTTATCACTTGTCCAATTATCAAATACATCCTGTGCATCTTCTATTTTTAAACCTCTTAAAATTAACCGTTCAGTCTCCAACAAGACTGTTCCTTTATGATTTAACATTTGTTTTCTCCTCCCATTTTCTATTTATAAGTTAATTTAAATAACATTATATATTTGTGTACCTAACTATAAATTACAATCACATTTTTTCAAGGTTTGAGCATTCTTATCATTTTCTGAAAGAATAGGATTAGAAACATTAAATTTAATATTAAGTTCAACATCATCATATGTTATCGCTTTTGATAAAGATGAATCAAAATAGTTGTCAATTCTCATAACAACATGAGTATCATCCTCTAAAGATAAAAAGGCATGTCCAAAACCTGCTGGTATATATATTTGTTTTCTGTTTTCTGGAGTTAATTCCACACAAACCCACTTTTTAAAAGTCTTTAAATCATGTCTTAAGTCAACTGCAAAATCAAGACCCCTTCCTTTAGTACAGAATAGTAATTTTGTTTGAACTTTTGGATAGTTTTGAAAATGAATTCCATACAATGTTCCTTTTTTCTTAGGACAATATAAAATCTCTTCAACAAATTCAGCTGTAATACCAACTTCCTCTAATTCTTTCTTAGAGAAAAATTTATATGAAGCCCCTCTATTATCTTCTTTTGAATCATATTCCAATACTAATACCTCTTCCAAATCTAATTGAGTTACCTTCACCATTGTAATTCCTCCTTCTATATAATATAAATCTTTGAAGATGATAATTAAATTCAGTTACAAGTTAATCCTCCTCAACCGTATTTTTTATATAATGGTCTTGGTACAATTCCTTTTCTATGATGATTATGTCGAACTGCCATGCAAGAAAGACATTTAGATTTATAAGAAAATATCATAGTACCAACAACCGCTCCCTCATGTTTTACCGAAAGATCAGTTTTTCTTTTTATATTTTTAATCATAGTTTGTCTATAGTCTTACATCTTCTCATCCGTCTCTAATCCGGGGAAATTATCTCTAACAATATGAATCATTTTAATCCAAGAGTTTATATATTGCATTTCTGCATAACATAACACATAGTTCCTACCTAACATATTGCATGCCTCCCCCATTTATTCACTATTATAGTTAATTGTAATATATTTTGTAAATATTAATTTTTTATTTTAAGGAAAATCCCTAATTTATAAAAAACGTTTAAAGAATACAGGCTAGTTTTTTATTGAAAAAACTAACCTTTTCTTCTAATTTAACCTATTATAAAATACTCTGGTAATTAAGTTTTTTCTACACTGGTGCATCTGCTTGAATCATTGTTAACTGACCACCGGGATATTTTCCATTATTAGTAACCTTGTAATCATCATGATTATGCATAGGATAAAATTGTGGGAAGAACTGATTATTTGGATCTCCATAAGGCTGATTACAAATTTCTATATAATTTATTAATTGTGGATTAGGACAACTTACTGGCTCTTCTGGAATATCAAAAATAGCATTTCTATCAATATTATAAATTTTCTTAAGCTGCTCACAAACAGAAGGTAAAGCATCTTGACCATTCACAATATAATTTCTGTATAAACCTCTCTTATCATCTGCAGTGATAATTAAATCATAGGTTTCTCCAGATCCAATAGTATTAGTAAAGCCCATTTCTGTTAATTGATGATTAATGTGTTCACGCTTCCTAGCAAGGGCTAAGAATGGGCTTAGATGGCTATCTTTTCCTACCACCATAAAGTGCCAACCATGAATGTGCCACGGAACCACTTGATATCCCATATTAATCATTCGAAGTAGGAATTTTTCATTGGTTTTTACATGAACATAAGATTCATAGTTAATTTGCGTAATATTTGGATCACTGCCAACACTTAAAGGATGTGGACGAAGTGTATCTGGAAACGCTCTACCATTGATTAGCCAAAAGTCTGGTTTGAAATCTACTGCATTAAAAGGAGGAGGAGGAGGGTTATCATTCTGTTTCTCAACACTTTCATGCCATACTGAATCTATATCAGATAAAAGCATCACATATTCCTTATCAAAATAGCTGTGAATATTATTATAAGCAAAGTTTCGATTCGTAGCAGTTCTAGGAATATGACATTGTTCTTCACCGTTTAGTTTCCACTGTCCACATTTTCCACATTTTGTTATTCCATTTTTAGCCAAACTTTCCATAGAAGGATATATAACTAATGCTCCATACATTCCCATTTGAACATGTTCAGAAGCTTCTACATGACAGTGATACATTAAAGTTCCAGGATCTTCTGGACGAAAGAAATAGGTTGCATTAGGTGGTGCTTCAGCTGTTTTCTCCCACATAGGAACACCAAAGGAACTTTCAGGAAAACCATCTAACTGAGTAGCAACATGAGCACCATGCATATGCACAGTGTGAAAATCTTTTAAATTAGGAAGATGTTCCATGCCAATATTAATAAGCGTAATATATATATAGTCACCTACTTCTCCCCAAATTATAGGAGAAGGAATAGTAGCTTTACCTTTCTTCATTAAGATGTCATTCCAGTTATTTGAATCTGTAAAATCTAGATATTTATTTTCTTCAATTATCACTCCATCTACTGCTAAAAGCCCACCTGTAAATCCAAAAGTATAAACATCTTTTTTATTTTCAGTACATAAAATCTCATCTTTTGGTAAGCTTATTGATCCATCTGTAGCTAATAAAACATAATACCTAATACTCATTTTTTCATCTCCTAGTATTTTTTTGTTATTTTCATTTGATTACTTCATTATATGATATTAAGAATAAAAATGTTATATTATGTAACAACTACTAATTATGTAGCTGTCATTCCAAAGTTATCTACAGTAAAACAATTAACTATATATTAAAGATAAAATATGGATGAAAATATTTAGGAATTAAAATCAATTTAATGTTAAAGGTGCTAAATCCCTTCCATGTCCTATGAATTTTCTTTCATCAATAGGTTTATATGTTGGCTCTCCATGCCTTACTAGGTAAAATGTTGTCATTATAAATCCTCCTTGTGTAACTTCTGATATTTAATTTTCTTATAAACAATATGAAATTCAAATAATTTCAACACGTTACCTTTTACCATTATAGATTAATTATAGCATATTATGTAAACGAATATCATTATTCGCTTTTCAAAGAATTACTTTTCATTAGTTACTACATTAATACACATATCATCTATTAATTTCTTTTGTACAACATAAAAATTATTCAAAAAAATAAATGCAACAACATTTTTTATGTTGCTACATTTTAATTTACTTAAATATCTATTTATTTGTTCTTGTATTGCATTAAGTTTTTTTTACCTGGATAGCCATTATGTCTAAATTAGAATACAAAAATACAATTCAAAATTATATTAAAACCCCCAAACCCTCGATGTTTTCTGTAAATATTTAACTATTTTTCTATAAATATATAACTCTATAAAACTATATACCTAGGAACCTATTTTCATATTAAAATAGGTTCCTAGGTATATATATAAATATTTTAATATCTTCCTATTTAACTATAAACATTTTTTTCTATAAACAAAGTTTTATATTAATAAGGATATTTCATAATTGAAATATCCTTATTAATATAAATGACATGCTACTAAATGATCATCTTCCACTGCTTTTGCAATTGGTGAAACTTCAGCACATATTGGTTTTGCATATGGACACCTAGTGTGAAATCTGCATCCTGTTGGAATATTCATTGGACTTGGAATATCTCCTTCAATAATATTTCTTTTAGACTCGTTTGCTTTTATAGGATCTGCTATTGGTATGGATGATAACAATCCCTTTGTGTATGGATGAAGTGCATTCTTATATAAATCATTACTTCTTCCAACTTCAACAATACTTCCTAAATACATTACTCCAATTCTATCTGAAATATGTCTTACCATTGATAAATCATGTGCGACAAAAAGATAAGTTAATCCCATTTCTTTTTGCAGATCCTCAAGCATATTAACCACTTGAGCTTGTATAGATACATCTAAGGCTGATATTGGTTCATCACACAGTACAAAGTCTGGATTTGTTGACACAGCTCTTGCAATGCCAATTCTTTGACACTGACCTCCACTAAATTCATGTGGAAATTTTTCCATATCAGTTTTTTTAAGTCCAACTATTTGAAGGAGATTTTCAATTTTTTCTATTCTTTCTGCTTTACTTAAATTCGTATGTAAAGCTAATGGTTCATCAATTAGCTCTTTAGCATTCATATAAGGATTAAGTGATGAATATGGATCTTGAAATATAATCTGCATTTTTTTATAATATTCTTTCATTTGCTTTTTGTTTAATTTTGCAATATTAGTTCCCTCAAAAAATATATCTCCATCCGTTACATCATAAAGCCGAGTTATTGTCCTGCCCAAGGTAGATTTTCCACAGCCTGATTCTCCAACTAATCCAAAGGTTTCTCCTCTTTTTATTTCCAGTGAAACTCCATCTACAGCTTTTATAACATTGTTTTTATTATTAATAATTCCACTTTTAACTGGAAAATACTTTTTTAAATCTTTTACTTCTATTAATATGTCATTAATTTTATCCATATATTTTCTCCTTTCTGCAAATTGGTTTTGTTAAGTTAAGGCATATGAAAGAAAATAACAAACTTCAACTTTAATACTTTTCTCTCTTAAAGATAAATAATAAATACTCGGTTTTATATGTCTTTTATAATATTAACCTAATCTAATATACATTATTTAGCAAAAAGGCACATGAACTTATGTGTTTCACTAAAGCTCTTATATTCTGGAATTTTACTAACACACTCTGGCTTTGCAAATGAACATCTTTCTGCAAATGGACATCCCTTTGGAGGATTTAAAAGAGAAGATGCTGAGCCTTTTATTGGTTCTAATCTAACTTTCTCATCCCCTTGGACCTTTGGTATTGAATTTAATAATGCTTTTGTATATGGATGCTTTGAGGAATAAAAAATTTCTTCTGTAGTTCCTTCTTCCATTATTAAGCCTCCATACATAACTGCAATTCTATTACATAAACTAGCTACTACCCCAAGATCATGTGTTATAAGAATTATTGACATATTATTCTTATCTTTAAGAGACTTTAAAAGCTCTAATATTTGAGCTTGAATAGTAACATCTAAGGCTGTTGTAGGCTCGTCTGCTATTAAAAGTTTAGGATCACAAGCAAGTGCCATTGCTATTAAAACTCTTTGTCTCATACCACCACTAAATTCGTGTGGATATTGATCTATTCTTTTTTCTGGCATTGGTATTCCTACGTCATTTAAAACATCAAGCGCCATTTTTCTAGCAATTCTTTTATTAACACCTTTATGTCTAACTAAAACTTCTATAATGTGGTCCCCTATTTTCTTCAATGGATTTAATGCTGTCATAGGATCTTGGAATATCATAGCAATTTCTTTTCCTTTAATTTTTCTCATTTCTTTGGTGGATAAATTTAGTATATTCTTTTCTTTAAAATAAACTTCTCCAGAATCTATCTTCGCATTTTCAGGAAGTATTCCAATTACAGATTTCATAAGAACACTTTTCCCACTTCCAGATTCTCCAACAATACCTAAAATCTCTCCAGATTTTATTTCAATATTTACTCCTCTTACAGCTTCTATTTTATTATTTTTACTGTAAAAAGTAGTTTTTAAGTCTTTTACTTTAAGAAGAGCTTCATTATTCATAATTTATCTTTCACCTCCAGCCGTCTTAGGTTCTACAATAACTCTAAGAGTATTTCCAAGCTTATTAAATGAATATATTGTAAGAATTATTAATATTCCTGGCAATATCGCCATATATGGAGCACTTTGCAAATTTGCCTGTGCATTTTGAAGTAAATTCCCCCAGGAAGACATTGGCTGTTGAATTCCAAGTCCTAAAAAACTAAGAGAAGATTCTGTCATTATAGCTCCAGCTATACTTGTTGTTGAAGCAATTATAATAGTTGGAAATACACTTGGAATAATATGCTTAACTATTATAGTTTTTGAAGATTGACCAATAGAAATTGCATATAACACATACTCTCTTTCCTTTATAGAAAGTGTTTCTGCACGAACAAGTCTTGCAATCTCCATCCAAGTAAATAAACCTATTACAATTATTATGGCTTGAAGTCCTGGTTTTAAAAATATACTTATTACAGTTACAAGTATCAACCATGGAATAGATGATATTATATCAACAAATCTCATTAAAATATTATCTATCTTTCCTCCCAAATAACCACTTACTGTACCAACTAAAACGCCTATTGACGTAGAAATTATCATTGCAAGCACTCCAACTATAAGTGAAACCCTTCCCCCATATATAGTTCTAGTTAAATAATCTCTTCCGAGTTCATCTGTGCCAAATAGATGTCTTATACTAGGAGTTTGAAGCATATTAGCTGTATTTGTTGCATCAGGATTTATAGGTATTAGGAATGCAAATACTGAAATAAATATTATAAAAATAAGAAAAATTACTGAAAAAATAGCACTTTTGCTATTTTTGAGTTCATCTTTAAAATTCTTTATTCTTCTATTTTCCATATAATTTATCTCACACCCCTTATTCTTGGATCTATTAAGCTATACAATATATCTGACAATAGGTTTCCTAGTATAACCAATGATGAGGATAATACTAAAATTGCCATAATAACAGGATAATCCATTCCCTTAATAGCTGTTATGAAATATGGACCAACACCAGGCCAGCCAAAAATAGTTTCAGTTATCATCCCACCTGTTACAAGCATAGGTAATGCCATTCCAACCTTTGTAACTATAGGAAGTAATACATTTTTACATATGTGTTTAAATAATATTTCTCTAGTGCTTCCACCAAATGCATCTTGTACCATTACATAATTTTGTGTTATCTGACCTATGGTTGATGATCTTACGTATCTTATAAGTTCTGGTAAAAAAGCAAAAGTTAAAACAAAACATGGCATTATAAAATGAAGTAAAAAATCTGAGAACGACTTCTCCCTGCCAATAGTATTCATTCCTAATATAGGCAATATTCCAAGCTTGTACCCAAATATAAATATAATTATCATAGCAAACCAAAAGGTTGGTATAGCTATACCTATTGAACAAAACCCATCAATGATTTTGTCAATAAATTTATTTTTATTTGCTCCAGCTAGTAAACCTAAAATTATTGAAATTACAACCGCTAATAAATATGATGGTAAAACCAATTTTATAGTAGGTGGTATTCTTGCAGCTAAATCATTAGCTATACTCTCATGGGTAACTATTGAATATCCAAATTGTCCATTTAATATTCCTTTAAGCCATAAAAAATATTGAACATAAGCTGGTTTATCAAATCCATATTTAGCTTTTATTAAATTAACCGTTTCCTCTGGCATATTAGGCGTAGCCATAGCATCAATGGCATTATATGGAGCTAACTTAATAAAAGTAAAACATATTATTGAAATTATAAAAAGCAGTGGAATTGCTTGAAGAATTCTCTTTAATATATATTTAGCCACTACATTGTCACTTCCTTCATTAAAAAATTGTAAATGGGGAATAATTATTTCTTATTCCCCATTTAACTAACCTATTTAAATGTGCTTAGGCATATTGACTTGTTATTTTTTTGATTATTCCTTATTTAAAATACAACTTTGACATATCTTCAAAAGTATATACTGGAACTAAGGCAGCATCTTTCACGCCATCTATATTAGAGCTCATAACAAGTATTCTCTTATTTTCAAGGATTGGATAGAAATATCCATCAGCTTGAATTTGTTTTTGAACCTCATTATATATTTCTTTTCTCTTTGCTTCATCCTTTTCTACTCTTCCAGCATTAAATAAATCAATAAGTTTATTATTATCAAAATGGCTATAGTTGTGTGAACCTGGTATAAACAATGAATTAAATGTATCTGGATCTATTCCCATAATGTATCCACCAAGGAACATATCATAATCACTATTTGGATCTTTCATTTTTTGTGTAATAGCCGCTGATTCTCCTCCAGCAAGCTCAACCTCTATTCCTACTGCTTTAAGGTTTTGTTGAATTATAGCACCTTGCTTTTGATAAGGTACATTATTTCCTACATATCCAAGTTTAAGCTTAAGCCCAGATACTCCTGCCTTAGCTAAAAGTTCCTTTGCTTTTTCTTGATTATAATCATATTTTTCAACATCGGTTGTATGATATTTGCTTTCATTTGGAAGGAAGGTATAAGCTTCTTTTGCATATTCATCTGATCCAAAGGAAGCATTAATCATATCTTTTCTATTAAGTGCATAGAAAATAGCTTTTCTTACATCTTCATTTTGAAGCTTAGGAGATTTAGAGTTCATCACCATATAAGCTATTCTACCTTCATCATAGGTATAAGTAGTTAATTTTTCATCTTTTACATCTTTTAAGTCACTAGATTGAACAATTAATGCATTTACTTCACCCTTTTGAATAGCAAGTTTAGCTGTATTAGCATCTGGTATTATTCTAAATATTACATTATTTATCTTTGGTGTACCTAAGAAGTAATCATCATTTTTAGCAAACTTTACATATTGCCCTGCTTTATATTCATCTAACTTATAAGGTCCAGTTCCTACTGGTTTTGCATTCTTTTCACTATTTTCAAAATTAGTTTCCCCATCATATACATGTTTAGGCATTATAAAAATATTTCCTAAAAGTTCTATTGCTGGAGCACTAACTTCTGGAATTATAAAATTAACTGTATAATCATCAACCTTTTCAACTTTTACTGGTTTTCCATTAAATATTAATTGACTATATGCCCATCCTGCATTCTTTTCCTTTAACATTTCATTATATGTAAAAACTACATCCTCAGCTGTAAATTTTGTACCATCACTCCACTTAACATCTTTTCGGAGCTTTGCAGTATATGTTAATTTATCCTCTGATGGTGTTATACTTTCTGCAAGAAAATACTCAATTTTATCTGCATTATACATATATAGTGGTGAATATAATGCTTTTATTTCCATTAATCCAAAACGATCACTTGTTGTTATTACATTTACAGAATTACCTGGATCTCCATCAATACCATATGTAAATATATCTGATTTTGCGACATTTGCTTCTATTTTAGTATTATTACTTGTCCCACTGCATCCAGTTAATATACCTATTGTCGTAATTCCTACAATTAAAATCTTTGATAATTTTCCTAATTTCATTTGTTTTCCCCCTTAATTATGATCATATTAACAAACATTTATAAACTTATAATAAGATCTGTTATTATATTTTCATATAATCCCCATAAACTTACTCGGTTTATATTCAGATTATATCACTCAGAATTACTTTGTCAATATATTGTGCAATTTTTTCATCTGAAATTATATTTTTCTAAATATCAATTGTTATTTGCATTGTAGCTATATAAGTGATCAATCACATTTAGTTTGCTAAGTAAGGATGAAATTTTTTTAGATTTATTTTTAGGCTATGTTTTAATATAATGTTGACATATAGCCAAAAAAATTATAGGTGGGATTGTCCACCTATAATGCTCAATATCTACATTCTGAGTAGTTATATTGATAATAGCAATCTAAAATGATACAATTTAATAGAAACAACGTAAATAAAGTTTTACTAAATACAGCTATATAGTTTATTATTGATTATTTATTTTTATATTAAGGAGTGATGTTAATGGAGAAAATAGCAAGTTTCACAATCAATCATTTGGAATTACTTCCAGGTGTGTATGTTTCAAGACAAGATAAATTTGGAGATACAGTTCTCACAACTTTTGATATTAGAATGACTAGACCCAATTTAGAGCCAGTTATGAATACAGCCGAAATGCATGCAATTGAGCATTTAGCTGCTACATTCTTAAGAAATCATAAATCTTATGATGATAAGACTGTTTATTTTGGACCTATGGGATGTAGGACAGGTTTTTATTTAATTTTACATGGTGATTATAAATCAAAAGATATAGTACCGCTTCTTACTGAGCTATATAAATTTATTGCTGATTTCGAAGGCGAAATTCCAGGTGCTTCTGCTAGAGATTGCGGTAATTATTTAGACATGAATCTGCCAATGGCAAAATACTTAACAAATAAATTTCTTAACGAAATTTTATTAAAGATAAAAGAAGAAAATTTAAATTATCCAGCTTAATATCTTTATACAAACCTTATTTATGTTTATTATTAAGGCTATGTTGTAAATAGAATACTTTTTATAATTTATATTTATATGTAGTTAAAAAGAGGTAAACTGTCCCCTTTGTCAAGGACAAAAAAAAGAGGGAGTCGATTCAAAAAATAATCTGAATCGACTTTTTTTAATAGGGCATTTTTCCAGTCATCATATATTGATAATACTCATTCGGAGCCATTTTCTTTAATTCCCATTGATATCGAAAGTTGTTATAATACTCCATATATGAGTCAATTTCTTCTTTTAGTTGGGCAAAAGTCATACAGTTTTCCAAATGTAGTTCATCTTTCATATGTCCATAAAATGATTCTTGAGGAGCATTGTCCCAACAATTTCCACAACAAGACATTGATTGTGTGAGACTGTGTTTTTTTAGTTCTTCTTTTAGAATTAGGCTCGTGTATTGAACTCCTTGATCGGAATGAAATAATGCATCTGGATGCAATTGATATATTAGATTTTTTCTCAACACATGTATTGTATTTGTAACAATACTAGTTGTCATATCTTTACTCAAGCAGTAGGCAGGTATTTGTTTTGTACATCCGTCTTTTATAGTAGAAAGATACGCATATTTCCCAGAATTATAATAAATATAGGTTATATCGGTTAATAATACTTTACCAGGAATCCCTTGATTGAAATTCCTTTCTAAAATATTTTTAATGGTATGACTTTTAATGCTTTTCCTATCTTTTTATATGGATTAGGTTTTCGGATCGGACATCGAAGATGAAATTTTTTCATCAGCCTTCGTATCTTCTTTAAATTCATAACTACACCATATTCCCTAAGCAGAACCATCTTTATTCCACGTGCACCCTTATAACGGTTCTTATATGAATATGCTTTTAGTATTAATTCAAAATCCTGTTTATCCTGAATTTCTTTTTTCATCCTATTTTCTTCTTGCTTCAGCCATGCATAATATCCTGAACGAGAAACCGCTGCGATTTCACCATTCGGCTAACGCTAAGACGGTTATGATGTTTTTGTAGCATCTGAGCAGTTATTTTATATTTTCTAGAAGAACTTATTTTTTTTTGGCATCACCTGCCTTTCCAAGCGTTCTAGTTCCCGCAGGAAAGAGTTTTCCTAACGTAAATATTCATTTTGCTGTTTCAAATACTCTATTTGTTCTTCTGTAGATATTTTGCCATTTAATGTATTTTTTCTTCCGGAATGTCCTTTTTTCTGATCAAATACCCCTCCTGGTCTGGAGGCTTTTCTTCGCCAGCGACAACCAGCCTTATCAATTCATCCTTGCCCAATCAATTGCGGATCAAATCCTGCTTCAATAAATATGCGTAACGGAAGTTTTCCCGCGGCATATTCATCAAGAAAATGCATTTTGAAAGAATCAGTATAATTAATTTGCTTTGCAGAAACACTTTTTATATTTTGATTTTTGAAAAGAATCTCTATTTCTACATCTGTGAAATCTTTATTACGATAAGTATTTTTGTGTTTTCCGCCCATAGTCATGCCTCCCATTTTTTTATAGTTATATTATAACAAAAAGTACCCTGTCAATTAACACAGCCTCTTTTTCTGTGTCTAACTGACAGGGTACAGTTTAACGCATATTAATTTATTTCTAAACTATAATTCAAAATTAGTTTATTTGACTCTTTAAGACCTCTTCAATAGAAGTAGTTTTTCTTCCAATTAGGTTTTCTAAGTCATTAGATACCTTAGCGAATTGTCCATTAGCGATTGGAACATACATTCCATAAACATTAAATCCAGCAACTGCTTCAATTTCTCCCATAGAAATTAACTTCTTAACAGCTTCATCAGGTGCTAAGTTAATATGCTTAACTTCCTTTGAATAAACCTTTGATATGATATTTGCATATTCATCAAATGACACTGAAGAAGAATTAGCAAGATTATATATTTTATTTTCGTGACCATCTTCTGCAAGAACTACTGCTGCTGCAAGAGCTAAATCATCTCTAAATACAAAATTAAATTTCCCATCAGCTGCAGCTGTAACTAATTCTCCAGTTGAAACTGCTTTCTTAAGCACTTCCCCCATAATATTTTCTAAATAGAATCCATTTCTAAGGAAAGTATATGGAATTCCTGTAGTCTTTATCATGTATTCAGTTGCAAGGTGAACATTTTGAAGTCCCACAACATCCATTTCTTCCGCATATGCTATACCTGTATATACAATTTGAGATACCTTTGCATTTCTTGCAGCTTCCACTACACTTGCATGTTGTCTAATACGTAAAGTATTATCAAAATCTGGTGATGAAACAAACATTAATTTATCAATTCCCTCAAAAGCATTTTTCAATGAATCTGAATCATCATAATCTCCTATTTTAATTGTAACACCTAAGTTTTTAAGCTTTTCTCCACTTTCTTGCGCTCTCACTAATACAGCAATATCTCCTGCTGCCACTCCTTTTTCTAATAAGTGACGTACTATACCTCCACCTAAATTTCCTGTTGCTCCTGTAACTATAATTTTAGCCATAATATTCATCCTTCTTTCTTTAATTTTATTATTATATTTTTATCTCTAAATATTTCCATCATCAAATTAAATATTTAATCTATCCTAAAACTTAAACAAAATAGCACTTTTCATTGTCTGCACTAACATTTATTCAATTTGAAGCTAACTTTCTCTACTGATTTATTTACGTAGGGAAAGGTACTATTGTATTGAATATATTTCCGTAATTTGTTTCCCTTTTATAATAATTTATAGTTATATATTTTTTGATGTATACTACTTTTATTTGTAATATTATTTTATCAATGTATATAAGTTTTGAACAGTACGATTTTTTTATATCGTTAGTATCTTTTAGCATACAATTGACTATTTATAACATCTCAGCCACTTTAATATTTTCTAAATTTCTTAGTTCTGAGGTTCAATCTTTTCTTTTTATAGAAATTACTAACTCTTATCATAGCTTTTACATTACTTGAAAATAAATTTTTATTACAATAAAGGTACTATAGAAAATTATAAATAATAACCTACTAAACTCAGTTTTTTTTGTAACAGATATATTATCTTCAGGAATTAATACAAATTTATTTAATGGGTTTATAGCATATTTAACATATTTCTCAATAATTTATCATTTGCGAAAAATTTTATATAGTGCTAACTCAACACCATTTTGTTCTGATAATGTTAAGATGTTTAAGAGGATTGGATTATATATGATTGTTCTCGCTGTAATTGATGGAATTACGAATCGGAAACTTGAAAGTCATTTTATTCTATTTAAAATTGGATTTAGGCCCCTTAAAGGAAGTTTTCTTATATATTTTATTTTAGCCTGTATTGCTTTTGTTTTATCAGAAATATTTGAAAAAGCAGTTGAAATAAAACATGAAAATGATCTTACTATTTAAAGAAGCATGATATGAGGATTATTATAAATTTAGATGTGATGATGGCAAAAAGAAAAATATCACTGTCAAATTTGGCAGAAAAAATTGGAATTACAAATGCAAACTTATCTATCTAAAAAAATAATAAAGCAAAAGCCATAAGATTTTCCCACTTGAAACTATTTGCCGTGAACTCCAGTGTCAACTTGGTAATATATTAGAATACATGGATCAATTTCTTCTGCTGCTAGAACAAGCCTTATTTTTAGGCACCTTCTTGACTTAGCTAATAAAAAAAGCTATTCAAATTATTTAATAAATTATGCTTTGAGCCTTTTAACCATGGAAATATCACAAGATTTCATAGACAATGCTTTTTTAGAAAAAGAAAAAATCATCAACATCAATCACAATGTATTAGAAATCATTGATTGGATAAATATAAACTATTATTCTAGTTTATCGGTAAAAAAATTTCACAAAACTTTAACTATAATCCTGATTATCTTTCATTAACATTCAAAAAATTTACTTGTTTATCTCTTTTAAGATATATTAATAAAACCAGGATAAATGCTTCTAAACAACTATTGCTAAATTCATCATTTTCAATTAGCGAGATTGCTAAACAAGTTGGATTTAATGATGATAAACATTTTATGAAACTTTTTGAAACTTTTGAAGATGTTACACCAACTCAATATAGAAATGCTTATTTTATAAAAAACTTGAATAAAAGTTAAAACATCGCTGCAATTGTAAAATACTACAATATTCGTTTTGTTTTATAAATAATTAAAATAATTATTCACTTTTGCCTAATTAAAGGGTATAATTGTCTTAACAACATAAGATATATCGCTATAAAACACTGTTTTATGTTTTTATAAACGAATTCGATTTAGAAACTATTTTTTTAAATAGAAATTATATTATTAAATAAATTATAACTGAATAGAGGAGATTATTATGATTCATATTACTAATCTAAAAGAGAGTTTGCCACTCTTCAAAGCGTTAAGCTCAGATGTAAGAGTCAATATATTAGACATTTTATCAGAATATAAACAATTAAATATGAATGAATTATCTGAAAAACTTGAATTAACTAATGGTGCAGTTACTATGCATATAAAAAAATTAGAAGAATGCGGTTTAATTAAAACTACTAACTTAACTGGTAAACACGGCTTACAAAAGATTTGCTCGTTACACGAAGATAAATTTATAATTGATATAGGTAAACAAGATGTAGAAAATTCTTATGATATAGATTTAAATATAGGCCATTATTCTAATTATGACATTACTCCTACTTGCGGAATTGCTACCAAAGAAAAACTTATAGGTGAAGTAGATAACCCTAATTATTTTGCAGATCCAGAAAGAATTAATGCTGATATCTTATGGTTTACTAAAGGTTATATAGAATATAGAATTCCTAATTACATAAAACCTAACGAAGTATTTTCCGAATTTCAAGTCTCAATGGAAATAAGTTCAGAGGCACCTGGTGTATGCAGTGTTTGGCCTTCTGACATACATTTTTATATTAATAATGTCAACGTTGGCAGTTGGACCAGTCCAGGAGATTTTGGTGATAGTAAAGGAATTTTAACTCCAACTTGGTGGTTCGCTAATTGGAATCAATATGGATTATTAAAGCTTTTAACTATAAATTCCTTTGGAACTTTTATTGATGGAATGAAAATTTCAGATGTTACTTTAGAAGACTTAGAATTAACTTATAAAAGTGACATACTCCTTAAATTAGCTGTACCAGAAGAAACTAAACATGTAGGTGGTTTAACCATCTTTGGGAAAAACTTTGGTAACTATAACCAAGGAATAAGTGTTAGACTAATTTATAATACTTTAACTAAATAATATTACTTAACTATAATTAAATGATTATTACAATTTAATAATCATTTAATTGTAAATATACTTCAAAATATAAACTAGTTTTTTATTTTGAAGTATATTTATAATTAAAAATGGAGTGTACTCTTTTGTATAGTATTTCACAAAAGAGTACACTCCATTTGAAATGTTCATTTGCCTCATATAATCATAATGAGCCTTTACACAAATTATTAAACTTAAAAAGTTCTTGTATCAGGTGAAGGTATCCCGAAATTTGGAGATCCATCTTCATTCCATTTAATTATTTCAATTCTTGTGTGCCTATTAGGATCACTTAACGCATCACCTTTTAGCTCAGTATAATTTCTAGAATGATAAACTAAAAGATCTTCTGTTCCATCTTCTGAAACTGTAAAGCTATTATGCCCCGGTCCATATTGATGATTTTCATAAGATGTTTTAAAGACTGGTTCTTTTGATTTTTCCCATGATGATGGGTTAAGTAAATCACTATTTTCATTGGCTGTAAGCATTCCAATACAATAATTTTCATCTGTAGCACTAGCAGAATATGTTAAAAATATCTTTCCATTTCTCTTTAATACTGCAGGGCCTTCATTTACCCAATATAATTTTATCTCCCAATCTAGCTCTGGTTTTGTTAATAATACTGGCTTAGATTTTAATGTCCATGGATTTTCCATTTCAGCTATATATATGTTGGAATGCGAATTAGGTTCTACCTGAATATCTTCTTGAGCCCATACATAATAAAGTTTATTATTATGCTCAAAAGTAGTTGCATCTAAAGCAAAACTATCCCATCCAGTATCTATTTTTCCTTTCTCAACCCAATTATCTGTAAGTGGATTTTCATTATCATTTTCAATGACATACATGCAGTGATTAAATGTAATCCCCGTAACCTCTTTATCTGGAGCAGCTGCAAAATATATATACCATTTTTTATTAATATAATGGATTTCCGGTGCCCATATCAACTGACTCATTTCTCCACTATCATGCTTTTTCCAGACAATCATTGTTTCTTCATCTTGCAGTCCTTCAATCGTTTTTGATCTTCTAAGTTCTATCTTATCAAATTCTGGTACCGAAGCTATAAAATAATAATATCCATCAGTATGTTTATGAATATACGGATCGGCCCTTTGAATTACAATTGGATTTTTGTATATTTTATTTGCCATAACTTTTCCCTCCTATTTATCTTCAAATAATCAATTCATTTAATTTAGCCTATTATTTTAACTATAAATGTTTATACAGCAATAATAGGAGCTGAATTAATCTAACTTTCATTACTTAGCACAATTTACTATTGCCACTTTTCAGCACTCTTTGGACAGTAGCTCTTTTAAACTGTTGCTCTCATTCCTACATCTACTCTACTACAAAGCTTAATATACTGCAGGCAGGAATTGTAAAATTTAATCCTCCATCAGTTACCGTAAACTTAGTGAATTCTTCTGGCTTTACAACTTCTGGATTATCAAATGTATTATGAGCTCCCATTTCATTTGTCAAAATAGTTGCTTTTACAGATTTAACTTCTCTATCTACTATGATACCTTCTATGTTATATCCCTCACTTACAGATAGATTATTTATTGTTATAATAATTCTACCTTCTTCATCTATTGAAGCTGATTCATGTAAGTTTGGAACCATATTTTCTTCTTCAATTCCAATATTTTTAGTATCTATATAACTTTCAACCAAAATAGCTTCCTGATGATTTTTATACATATTGAATACGTGGTAAGTTGGAGTTAATATCATCTTTTCTCCTTCTGTCAATATAACAGATTGGAGTACATTAACAATTTGAGCCAAATTAGCCATCTTCACCCTATCTGAATGTTTATTGAAAATATTTAAATTAATACCAGCAATTAGCGCATCTCGCATAGTATTTTGTTGATATAAGAAACCTGGATTTGTTCCCGGTTCAACATCATACCATCCACCCCACTCATCAATAATTAAATCAACTCTCTTCTCTGGATCATATCGATTCATAATCTCAAGATGTTTATTAATTAACTCTTCGATTTTTAATGTTTTATTTATAGTCATATACCATGTTTTTTCATCGAACTCCGTAGCTGGACCTTTATTTAACCATCCACCTGGATGAGTATAGTAATGTAAAGTAAATGCATCCATGAAATTAGCTGCTACCTTCATTACACCTTCTGTCCAATTATAATCATCTACATTGGGTCCGCATGCAATTTTGTAAAGTTTATTTTGTCCATAATTTCTGCAATATGTTTGATACCTTCTATACATATTTCCATAAAATTCTGGTGTCATATTTCCACCACAACCCCAATTTTCATTTCCAACGCCAAAATACTTAACCATCCAAGGTTCTGCATGTCCATTTTGTTTTCTTAATTCTGCCATTGGCGAAATACCATCGAAAGTCAAATATTCAACCCATTCAGACATTTCTTGCACAGTACCACTACCAACATTTCCATTAATATATGGTTCACATTCTAATTGTCTACACAATTCCATAAATTCATGTGTACCAAAACTATTATCTTCTACAACTCCACCCCAATGGGTATTAATCATTTTTTTTCGATTTTCTTTCACTACAATACCATCTTTCCAATGATATTCATCAGCAAAACATCCACCTGGCCATCGAAGCACAGGTATTTTAATTTCTTTTAATGCATTTACCACATCGCATCTCATACCATTTACATTAGGTATTTTTGAATTTTCTCCTACATATATTCCTTCATAAATACATCTTCCTAAATGTTCTGAAAAATGCCCATAAATCTCTTTATTTATTTTACTTTTTTTATGATGCGTATTAATTACTAATTTGCTCATATTTACAATCCTCCTACTTCATATAGTTCTTTAAATCGAAATTTCAATATATAAAACAGCATACGATATGATTATTTTAGTTCTCATTTATATACAATCAATTTCTTTATCTGCTTCCATTGCTAAAATCATACGTTCTTCTAAATTTTGTGCCTTTACCTACTAACATGTAGAAGGTACACTTATATATTAGCCTTTTACCGCTCCTGCTGTCATACCATCAACAAAGTACTTTTGGAAACACATAAATAATACAAATACTGGTAATATCGAAATGAAAGAACCAACAAATAATAAATTATAATTATTTCCGTAAGGTGTCATTAATGTATTTAACCCTATTGGTAAAGTGAATTTTTCAGCACTCTTTAATACTAACATTGGCCATAATAAGTTAT